>Ga0126341_1000015_pt1 | contig 32277 bp, 30 predicted proteins | sample OrbTmetagenome_FD_97057 | JGI IMG/M metagenome (GOLD analysis project Ga0126341, IMG submission 97057) | Coral microbial communities from Florida Keys, Florida, USA - Orbicella T D metagenome | ecosystem: Host-associated > Invertebrates > Cnidaria > Coral | place: Florida Keys, Florida, USA... | reverse complement strand
GGAACGGTATCCGGATCAGCCAGATCCCCTGACAGGCGCGCGCGTCTACGACCCCGGGTTGTAGAGGCGCGCGTAGGCAATGCTGTCGGCGTTGTCCAGCAGCGTGCCGTTTTCCAGTTCGCCTGTGCGCGCGCCGATTTCCAGCATGGCGCGCCCCAGGTCCCGCCCCGTGATTACCAGCTTGCCCGGTGCCAGGAGAATCTCACCGAGATAGGCGAAGGCGTTGGCCTGTTCCGAGGTGGGGCGAATAAACGCCGAGCGGTAGCTGAACGTGCGCAGGCCGGTGCCACGCGCCATCTCCGCCAGTTCCCGTTCCGCGCGGCCTTTTTCCCGCGCCCAGTGCTGTCCGCCCTCCGGGTCGGTGCCCATGCCGGTAACGTAGTGGAAGGACATCGGCGGGCGCCGTCGTTCCTCCAGCCAGGTGCGGGTGAACGCCACGGGAAAATCGACGTGGATCAGTGTGTAGGTTTCGTCGTCGACATTCAGTGACGAGGTGCCGAGTGCCCAAAGCACCGTGTTCACTTCGGCGAGGTAGGGCCTGATCGCCTCGTAATTGGTGTAGTCCAGGTGCCTGTGCAGGATGATCTCGCCGGAGCGGGCTCCCTCCTCGATCCGCGGGGTCATGCTGCGGGTGACCACGTGGACCTTCTCGACCTGCGGGTCCTCCATCGCGGCCTTGAGGAGTCCGTCTCCCACGGAGCCGCTGGCGCCGAACACCATGACCACGCGGTTGCCGTCGGCGACGCGCTGCGCGTCGGGGTCGGGGGTGATCGTACCCAGGGTCAGGAAGCCCCAGATGTCGAAGGCGGCGACGATCAGCAGGATTCCGCCGACGAAGTAGAGGGCGGCATTGCGGAGTTTCTTCATGTCGGCGCCCCTCCCCGGGGCGGGCGGCTAGGCCGGCTTGCAGACCATGTAATGCTGGATGATATCCACCGGGTCGTTCAGCGACTCGATTTCCCAGCCCGTGCCCTCGACCAGTTCCCGCGCATGTTTGCGCGAGTAGATCGCCCACTTCAGCGGCTGGCTCGGGTCCCAGTCGAGGAAATCGGGCGGCTCCTGGTCCTCAACCGCCTCGAGAAACTCGCCCTTCTGGCCGAAGATCTTGTCCTGGTTGTCAGTCCAGTCCTTGACCACACCGTCCCAGAAGGAGTGGCCGCCCTCGGTGGTCTCGTTGAGAAACAGGCTGAAAATAATGTGCCCGTCCGGTTTTACGTAGCGCCGCAGCATTTTCAGCATGGACACGTAGTCATGGGGCGCGAGGTGCGTAAACACGGAGAACAGGCAAATAATGTCGAAGCTCTCCTCCTCCAGCAACAGCCGTGTGTCCGCCGACAGGGGCTCGCCCTCCGGGTTGTACATCTGGTTGTGTGTATTCAGGTACTGGAAGTGGAAGCGGGGGTCCGACACTTCCTCCTCGAGGAACTCGATCAGGTCGGCGAACACGTCGACCCCGACGTAGCGGCCTATGGGCAGGTCTTCCTGCATGATGGCCTGTACCAGCTTGCAGCCGCAGCCCATGTCGAGAACGCTGCTCTGCCCGAGGTCGGGCAATTCGAAGGTGTCGGCAATCAGCCTGACCAGGCCGACGCCCTGGGTGACCGATTCGCGTTCGTTCTGCTTGATGTTGCCGCGGCGCAGCGTCCTGGGCACCTTGAAAACTACCTCAGACATCTTTTCTCCTTCTCTTATGTTTATACGGTGCTCGATGCTTGGGGCCGGTGCCCGACCTCGTCGCAGTCGAGACGATAGCAGGATTCGCCGCGCCCTGCATGGACGCGGCTGTCAGCCGTCCGGTCCGGGTTTTCCGCCTTCCGGCTCCCCGTCGGCGGGCCCGGGATCCACCGCCGCGGCGCCGTCCTCACGCCTGTCCTGCAGCAGTGCGCCCCCGGCCTGTTGCAGCCCCTGCGTAGGGTTGCCGAGCTGCGCGTTGACGTCCTGCGGGTACATGTGCACACCGGACAGCGTGACGAAGGCCGGGCTGGATTTGCGCGGCGAGAGAAAACCGTAGAGCCACACGGCGAGTATGCCCACGACCAGCGCGGCGGCCAGGGAGCCGCCCAGCCAGAGCCGGTAATCCGGGCCGAGCCGGACGCTCGCCCCCGGCCGGTCGATAACCGAGACCTGGGGATAGCGGTCCACAGGGTTCACCTGGACCTCGATGAGCCGCGCCTGGGTTTCGCGGTTCAGGTCCTCGAGGCGCGCAAGGTCTTCCGACAACGCCTCGTGCGTTGCGTAGATGGTGGTGAATTCCGAGGCCTGTTCCTCGTGTGCGTCCAGTTGCTCCTGCAGCTGCCTGGCGGTCTGCGCGGCGGCGGCGTACTGCTGGCGCGCCAGGGACAGCTCGCGTTCCTCGCCCTCCGCGTACACTTCAGCGAGCGCCTGTTCGAGCTCGGCGATACGCTCGGGCATGTCGCGGAAACGGGGCTGCTTGCGCACGTACTCCATGGTGTAATTCTGCGTGAGGCTGGCGAGCTGCGTTTTCAACTGCCGCAGCTCCTTTTCCATACTGGTCACGCTGTCCCGCTCGTCCCCCGGCACGATCTTCTTGCCGTCGGCGATGGCCTCCTCCAGCGTCTGCAGGTGTGCCCTGGCCTGCACCTCGTTCTCCAGCGCCTTGTTGAGCGACTCGTTCAGCCCCTCCAGGCGCGCCATCACCTCGTTCTCCTGGCGTTCAGCCGAGGTGATGTCGTGTTCCTCGCGGTACCGTGCCAGGGCGCTGCGTGCCTCCGCGAGTTTTACGTCCAGGCCCGCGAGTTGCTCCCGCACGATCTTCAGTGTCTGCTGCTGGCTCTCGTGGATCCCCTCGGCGCGGATATCCAGGTAGACGTCGATCCAGTTGTTCACCAGGTGGGGCAGTATGTTGCGATCCTCGCCCTCGGCGGCCATCTCCACCAGGTTGGTATCGGGCACCGGGTCCACCCGCAGGGCGCCGCGCAGGAAGGCCGCGTCCAGGTGTTCGAGGTGGGTCTTGTCCAGCGCCTCGATCAGGCGCCTGGTCACCTCGCTGCCGAGCAGGATGCGGCTCTGTATCGCGACGCCCTGGACGTTGGCCTCGGCCGCCTCGTCATCGATGGCCGTCGGGGCGGTCATCAGGACCGTGGCGCCGGCGCGGTACAGTGAGGGTTGCACCAGCGTGAGCCCGATGCCCAGCGCCAGGGTGAGGCCGAACGCCAGGCCGAACAGCTTCGCCCGGACGGACTGCCGCCAGGGCTCGGCGGGCTCGTCGCCCGCCATGGGTGTCAGTCGGGGCGGCGGCTCCACCGCCGGGTAATCCCTGTCCATGCGTCCGGGGCCTTCGAAGGGGGCTCGTCTGGGTTCGCCTTACGGTGCTCTGGTTGGCGCTCAGGCGAGTATATACCGCGGTGCAGGTGGCGTCCCGCGCCGCCGTTCCGAGTCTGTGCACCGGGTCACACTGTGGGGTGCGTGGTGCCCACCGCGCGCCGTGATACCCTCTGCGATCTTCCTACAACGCCGGACTGCATCACGACAATGGACACCATCAGGATTATCCAGTGGTTCACGGGCGAGATCGCCCGTCACCAGATCAGGGTCATAGCGGCGGCGCCCGGCATGGAGCTTGTCGGCGCTTTCGTCTTCCACGCCGGGAAGGCGGGCCGGGACGCCGGCGAGCTCGCCGGGATCGAGCCCCTGGGCGTCACGACCACCGACAACATGGACGACATTCTCGCGCTCGATGCCGATGTCGTGCTGTACAACCCGCCGCTGGAACGCTACGACGAGATCATCCCGATCCTCGCCAGCGGCAAGAACGTCATCAGCATCATGGCGGGCTGGAATCCAACCGGGAAAAGCTGCTACGCGGATATCGTCGCCGCCTGCGAGAAGGGGCAGTCCTCACTCTACGGCACCGGGCTCAACCCCGGGCTGACGTATGAGCTGGCGCTGCTCGCCTCGTCCTGTTGCATCGAGGTCGACTCGGTCTACATCAAGACCTGTGAACAGCAGGCGTCCCTCAGCGAGGTGTTCCTGCAGCATTTCGGCTTCGGCAAGACGGAGGAGGAGCTGCGCTCGAACGAGGACACGACCTACGCGATCTTCCACAACCTGATGGATATCACCGACCTGATTGCCGACAAGATCGGCCTGCCCCGGGACGGGCGCAGTTTCGACGTGGACTACGAGCCGGCGGTCATGGAATACCGCGACAAGGTGGTGGTGGAGAAGGGCAGTATGGCGGGCCTGTTGATCCGCGCGAGCACTACCAGCGGCGGTGAACCCGTTGCCACGATCGAGGTCCGCTTCCTCCTCGGCGACGAGTACGTCAGCCCCGGTTTCCTCGCCGGCAGGCCGAAGGCGGGGTGGGTGGAGGTCGACGTGCGCGGCACACCGGGCAGCCGGATTTGTCACGAGGTCTACATGGAGCGCGATGTCATCGGCACCTGGTCGACCGGCACGCGCGCCGTCAACGCGATCCCCCACGTGGTGGCCGCGAGGCCCGGACTGCTGTCGCCCCTCGACCTGCCGCTGCAGCACAAGCTGGACCTGGGCGACCAGTCCCGGGCCCGGCGCTGATTGCTTCCGCGCGAGGACTAGCGGGTCGCGAGTGACGGCGCCGCCCTGCCGGCGATCAGGGGAAGGTCCAGGTAGGTCTTGATGCCCGGCTCCGCCGCGCACACGTAGGGGATGGCGCTGACGCAGTGGTTCGCCGTGGCGACGATACCCGGGTTGCGCTCCAGCCCTGCAGCCACCGATTCCGGGTGCCAGCCGTGGAAGGTGACGTGGGAGTCCGGATCGCCGCTGACCTCCACCTCGAAGCGCTCGCCCTCGGGGCCGAAGTTCCATGGCGGATCCAGGTGCTCCTCACCCATGAACCAGTTGACGCGCACGGTGATCACCGGCGCGCCGCGCACCGTGTACTGCCAGGTAAAACGCTGGGCGGCGACGTATCCGGGAGCGATGGGGCCTATGGGGGAGTCGATCGGTTGCGTCGCCACTGCGACCTCGTGTTGCGTGACCGGCTCGGGGTCCACGTCAAAGCCGAGTTCCGCGGCCACCATGTCCATCGACTGGCCGAAGCCGCTGCCGAGCAGGTCGACCATGGGGCTGGCTGCGGCCTCTTCCGGGGTCTTGCCGAAGAGCATGATGTCGCTGATGACCGCCGGGGCGCCGTAGGTGCGGATGTCCGAGAACTCCTCCGCGCGCACGTGGCTCACCGCGCTGGAAAGGGCGGAGACCATCAGTGGAAAGCGCTCGGTAATACCGCCGGGGTGGATGCCCGTACCGTGCAGTGTGCTCGCGCCGGCAGCGCAGGCCTCTTCCAGCACCGCAACGTCGCGTTTGCCGGGAAAGAACCAGCCCAGCGGGGTGACCACATTCTTGCCCGAGGCCAGCAGGCGCTCTACCAGTGCCGGGTCAGGCATGATCGGGCTGTAGAGCACGCAGTCGGCGTCCATCGCGACAAGCGCTTCTGCGTCGTTGGTGGCGGCGACGCCCAGTGCCTCCAGGCCACTGAGTTCCCCGGCGTCCCGGCCCGCCTTGTCCTCGCTGTGGACCCAGCAGCCGACGAGCTCCAGGTCCGGGTGGCGGGCTATGCCCTCGATAGCCGCGCGGCCGACCCCGCCGGTGGCCCACTGGATAACGCGGACAGGCATCGCTTCTCTCCTCGAGGCAGGTATCAGGCGAACGCGTCGGGCAGGTGCGCCCACGCTTCAGGGAGGTGGGTGCGCCAGTCCGGCTTGCGCGGTGGCGGGTTGAAACCGGACTCCGGGGGCTTCCACGCCATCGCCTTCATCGTCTCGCCGATATAGGTCATGTTCAGGTAGTCGTGGCTGTAGCAGAAAAGGCCGTCCCCCGCGTAGTAGAGGATGGACAGTCCCGGGACGATCCACTGGCCGCCGTCCGGCTTCTCCCCCAGCACCTGGTCCCAGTGGCTCACCAGGCGGTGCCCGTCTACCATGGTCCAGCGCTCCGGTGTCGACCAGCCGTAGCCCGTGAGCCCGGTCATGGAATCGACGAAAAACTTGCGGATGGTCTCGCGTCCCTCCTGGCGACCCCAGGCGGGATCGATGTATACCGCGTCCTCCGTGAAGAAGTCCGCCATGTCCTCCCAGCCGGCATCCCCCTCGTCGACGCGGTCGCGCATGGCGACGAACCGCTCGTAGGTTTCCTGTGCCTCGCGCTCCACAACCTGCTTGCCTGACATGATCTCTCTCCGCACCGTGACCCTGTTCAACATAGTGTATGGGTACCCGTGTGTCGATGCGTGGGGCATGGCGCAAACCGGCGATGGTCTATAGTACTGGACCAGCGAGGAGGTAAACGATGATCGACGTACATTACTGGCCCACCCCCAACGGCAAGAAACTCACCGTTCAGCTGGAGGAATCCGGCGTCGACTACAACGTCGTGTACTGCGAGATCGGGCGCGGCGCCCAGTTCGAGGAGGAGTTCCTGCGCATCAGCCCGAACAACCGCATGCCGGCCATCGTGGATCACGAACCCGCCGCTGGCGGCGGCCCCCTGTCCGTGTTCGAATCCGGGGCCTGCATGCTCTACCTCGCCGAGAAGTACGGTGTCTTCGGCGGGGAGAATGATCGCGAGCGCTGGGAGGTGTGCCAGTGGGTCATGTGGCAGATGGCGAACCAGGGCCCGAAGTTCGGCGAGCGCGGCCACTTCGCGCGACTGAAGGATTCACAGGGCGACCAGTCCTACGCGATGCGCCGTTACGACGACGAAATGCACCGGTTGTATGGCGTGATGAACAACAGGCTGTACGACCGGCGCTATCTGGCGGGGGACAACTACACGATTGCCGATATGGCCTGTTACCCCTGGGTAGTGGGCTGGCAGGCCCAGGGGATCGACATCGACGAGTTCAGGTATTTCCGGCGCTGGCTGGAGGAGTTGGCGGAGCGTCCGGCATTGCAGCGCGGCATGGAGGTGGGCAGCGAGCTCACCCAGGATTATTCCAAACTGTCCGACGCGGAGATCGAGCGGGTCGTCGCGCTCCTCTACAACCAGCGCGCGCGCCCGGCCCCCGAGACCGGGGGAATCCCGGACTAGTCCTGCCCCCCGGGTGAGGACTGGCTTTTCAGCGAGCGCATACCGCCGCGCGGCTGCACGAACAGGGCCTCCGCGCTGGCGGTCCTGACCCCGTCCGCGACCATCTCCGCGCTGATGATGTTCTTGCGGCCCTCGACGCGCAGGAATCTTCCCTCGAGTTTCAGCTCGGTATTGAGCGGTGTGCGGTTGTGGTAGTTCACGTGCAGGTAGCCCGTCATGCCGGGCTGGTCGCCTATGAGCTGGCACATGCCGAGGAACTGGTCGAAGATTGACGCGACCACGCCGCCGTGAACGCTGCCCGGCGGTCCCTCGTAGGTCCAGCCGCAGGTGCACGAACCGTAGGCGACCTCGCCCTCGATCCACATGTTCAGCGGCGGCGCGATCGGGTTGCTCCATCCCGCCAGCGGGTTGAGTTCGTGTGAGACCTGGCCGTAGCTGCCGTGCTCCCCGCTGAAGGCGAACTCGTGCCTGCCGTAGATGCGCGGGGCGCTCTCGAAATCGGTCGCGGTGGCCTCCAGCTGTCCCGCGATGTCGTGCATTTTCTCTATGGAGGGAGAGCTGGTGACCAGGACTTCCGTCAGCTGCCGCAGGGCGTCCGCCACCCGGCGCTTGGCGACCCACTCGTCGTTGAACGGGGGGGTGATCTCCTCCGAGGCGAAGGGGTTGTGAAGGTGTGCTTCCGGGTTCTTGGCGTCTGGCATCGTTGCTGTCTTGCGGGGCGAGTAGGGAAAGCCAGCTAGTTTACCGCAAAAGCGGGTGCGGCATCGGTTCGAATGATCGGACCGGCGGCGGTGGACGTACATTGGACAGGAGGACAATATGCGCCCTTTGATTGCCGCCCTGCTGGTACTGCCGCTGCTCGCGGCGTGCAGCACGCCCCGGGTAGGGGACTACGCCGGTCGCGAGCCCGCGCTGGAGCTCGAGCGCTTCTTCGACGGATACCTGACTGCCCACGGTGTGGTCAAGGACCGCGCCGGCAGGGTGACCCGGCATTTCAACGCCGATATCCGGGCGTACTGGGAAGGCGAAACCGGGACGCTCGAGGAGGACTTCGTCTTCGACGACGGCGAGAAGACCCGCCGGGTCTGGACCCTCACCCGCACGGGCGAGGGCACCTACACCGGGTCGGCCGGTGACGTGATCGGGGAGGCCCCTGTGCGGGTCGCCGGGAACAGCCTGTTCATGGAGTACGTACTGCGCGTCCCCTACGGCGAGGGCACCATCGACCTGGTCGTGGACGATCGCATGTACCTGGTGCATCCCGACGTCCTGCTGAACGAGTCCACCCTCAGCAAGTTCGGCGTCACCGTCGGCGGACTCCTGCTGGTGATCGAAAGGCGACCGGGACAGGGCTCGTGAGGCGGCCGGCCGACCTCCCGCGCGCGTTACTGGTCCTGGGGCGGCAGTGCGCCTATGATGAGGTGATCGGACAGCCGCTGCGCGAGGCGTGCACCCGGCTGGAAGCCCCCCTCTCCCTGGAGTACCCCGAATGACTGCGAATCCCTACCTGCAGGGCAACTTTGCCCCGGTGGACGGCGAAATCAGCTGCGATGACCTCGAAGTGACGGGCGCGCTGCCCCCTGAACTCAACGGCCAGCTCCTGCGCATAGGCCCCAACCCGGTGAACCCCGACCCCGCGAATTACCACTGGTTCCTGGGCAACGGTATGGTGCACGGCCTGCAATTGCGCGAGGGCAGGGCCCAGTGGTACCGCAGCCGTTTCGTGCGCGACGACGATGTGGCGGGCGCGTTGGGCGGGGGCCCGGTGCCGGGCCCGACCGGCTCCCTGCAGCTCGGTGCCGGGGTGGCGAATACAAACATCATCTGCCACGCGGGACAGCGCCTGGCCGTGGTGGAGGCCGGCAACCTTCCCGTCGCTCTCGACGCGGAGCTGGAGACGATCGGCCGCACCGATTTCGGCGGCACACTGCCCGGCGGGTTTTCCGCACACCCCCACCTGGACCCCGATACCGGGGAGTTGCACACGGCGGTGTACTCGCCCCTGTGGAACCACGTGCAGCACCTGGTGATCGGGCGCGACGGCAGCGTTACCCGGGCTGTGGATGTGCCCACGCCCGGCCAGTCCATGGTGCACGACTGCATGATCACGGCCAGCTACTTCATTATTTTCGACCTCCCCGTGACCCTGGACCTCGATGCGGCCACGGCCGGTGAGCCCTTTCCCTACCGCTGGAATCCGGGGTATGGCGCCCGGGTGGGCCTGCTGCCGAAGACCGGTGAGGCGGGAGATGTCACCTGGCACGAGGTGTCCCCCTGCTACGTGTTCCACCCCATGAACGGCTACGAGAACGCCGACGGCCACGTCGTGCTGGATGTGGTGCGGCATCCCAAGATGTTTGCCACGGACCGCCACGGCCCCAACGAGGGGGCGACCGCCCTCGAGCGCTGGGTGATTGACCCGGCGCGGACCGCTGTGAGCGAGACCCGGCTCGATGACCGCGGGCAGGAATTTCCCCGTATCGACGAGAGCCTTACCGGCAAGCCGCACCGGTTCGGCTACTGCGTGTCTCTCGAGGACGGCTTCACCCTGGGCGGACTCGTCAAGCACGACCTGCAGGAGGGCCGCCGGGAGAATTACGACGAGGGCCCCGGGCGCAACTTTATGGAGGCGGTATTCGTAGCCGATGCCTCGGACCCGGCGGAAGACGCCGGCTGGCTCCTGTCCTACCTGTATGACGCCGCCGGCGACACGGGGGAGGTGGTCGTCCTGCGGGCGGACGACTTCAGCGCCGGCCCTGTGGCGCGGGTGCACCTGCCGCGGCGGGTTCCCTTTGGTTTCCACGGCAACTGGGTGCCCGATGAGGCCGCGCCCGGTTGAGCCACTCCCGCCCGCCCTGCGTATTACAGGACAGGCTATTGACGGAGAGTAGATGTGGGCCGCGTATTGACCCTCGACGAACAAATTGAAGTGGACCGCCCCCTGCGGGAGGTGTTCGCTTATGTCTCGGAGTTCTCACGCATCGAGGAGTGGGACCCGGGGGTCGCTCGCGGCACGCGGTTGACGGCCGGTGTACCGGGCGTTGGCAGCGAGTGGCGTATCGATATGAAAGCCGGTTTTTCGCTGCACTACCGCGTTGTCGAATTCGAGCCCGACGCGCGTATGCGCATGGACGTCAGTTCGAAACTGTTCTCCGCCGAGGAAGAAATCCTGTTTGGCGAGGCGGAGGGTGGGGGCACTCGTGTGCGATACATCGCCAAGTTCGACTTCTCCACTCCGCTGGCGGCCATGGACAGGATCTACCCCGCCGCCATGCAGCGGGTCGGCAAGAGCACCATGCGCGGACTCAAGGAGGCGCTGGAGGACAACTTCGAGCCGCCCGAGGCCTCCTCGCTGACCGATCTTGCAGACAGGCTGGTACTGCCTGGCCTGTGGCGTTTCACCCGGCTCGGCTACAAGGCGTCCCGGCGCAACTGGAAGCCGGTTTCGGCCTTCCTCGGGGACCGCCACGCGGTGGTGACCGGTGCGACGTCGGGTATCGGACTGGCGACGGCGCACGCGCTGGCGGCCCTGGGTGCGCGCGTGACCCTCGTTGTCCGCGACGAGGAAAAGGGCGAGGCCGCCGTGAAGGAGATAGTCGAGGAGAGCGGCAACGCCGCCGTCGGGCTGGAGGTCTGCGACCTGTCGTTGATGGCGTCGGTACACGCGCTGTGTGACCGGCTGCTCGCCGCCGGCGACCCCATCGACATCCTCGTCAACAACGCCGGGGCGCTGTTCAACCCGAGGCAGGTGACCGACGAGGGGTTCGAGAAGAGCTTCGCGCTGTTGTTGCTGGGGCCCTATATCCTGACGGAACGGTTGCAGCCGCTGCTGGCCGCCGGGGGCGACGGCCGCGTGGTCAACGTGACCTCTGGCGGCATGTACACCCAGGGCATTCGCGTGCGGGACCTGCAGTCCGAGCGCGGGGAGTACTCCGGGTCCGTCGCATACGCGCGAGCCAAGCGCGGCCTGATGATCCTCACCGAGGAGTGGGGCCGACGCTGGGAGGAGCAGGGCATCGCCGTGAACGCCATGCATCCCGGCTGGGCCGACACCCCGGGCGTGGAGACGGCCCTTCCCGGTTTCTACAGGCTGACCCGCAGGCTGCTGCGCACACCCGAGGAGGGTGCGGACACAGCGGTTTGGCTGGCCGCCTCGACCGAGGCGGGACAGGTGAGCGGCGAACTGTGGCTGGACCGGGAGATTCATCCGAGTCACCTGTCGGACCGCACCCGGGAAGCGCCGGAAGACCGCCAGGAACTGCTGCGGATACTAGAAAACCTTGCTGCGAAGACCGGTGAGGCGGCGGCGAGTGCCAAGCCCAGGCGGCGCGCGCGGCGCGCTTAAGCCGGTCGCTCGCGGGAGTCGAAAGACAGGGCGAGCGTGGCGGAATCGAGGACGGCGCGCAGCGCCGGCTGGGTGGGGGATGAGAGGCGCAGGGAGGCGGCGAGGCCCGACGCAAGGACGCGACGGTAGTAGGGAAGGTGGTCCACGTAGGTGGGCAACCCGGCACTAATATCATCCTGGTTATCCAGCGTATCGGTAAAGCCCTCCACGAAATCCACGAGTTTCTCCGCTACCGCCGACGGCAGGTGTTCTGTGTCGAACTCCACCTGCCACGTCATGTCGTGGCGTAACGTACAGGCCGCTACGAAGGGGCCGGGCAGGCGGTCGCCCCACTCCCGGGGCCCGATCAGTGACAGCAGCCAGCCCTCGCCGGTAGAGTAAAGGAAGTAGGATTTTTCCGCGACAGGGCGGAAGTGGAAACGGGCGGCGAGGACGAGGGAAGACACACAGTAATCGCGGAAGAACTCCACGGGGGTCTTGCGGCCCACACCACCTGGGTTGAACGCTCCCAGGTCGCGCAGTACAGGTACAGCGCCCTTGCCCTGGGGATTGGGGTTCTTGCGTTCGTTGGCCTTCGTGACCGCCATTGGAATATGGTACCGGCGTGAGCGGGGTCTTGCACGCTCAGTCGAGTACGTCCTCGATAGCTGTCCTGAGGGCGGAACTGTCGGGCGCCGTGGTGCTGCCGAAGTGGGCCACGACCTCGCCGTTGCGGTCCACCACGTACTTGTTGAAGTTCCAGCCGGGCGCCTCCGACTGTCGCGCCAGCTCGGCAAACACGGGATTGGCCCCGTCGCCGCGCACCTGGGTCGGTGCAAGCATGGTAAAGGTGACGCCGTAGTTCACGTAGCAGATCTCGGCTGCAGTTTCCTCGTCCTTCGCCGCCTGGCGGAAATCGTCGCTGGCAAAGCCGACGACGGCCAGGCCCTGTGCGGCGTATTCCCTGTGTATCTCCTCGAGCCCGGCAAACTGTGGTGTAAAACCGCAGTGGCTGGCAGTGTTGACGATCAGCAGCGGTTTTCCCGCCGCCGATTCACACAGGTTGACCACCTTGCTCGAGTGCAACTTGCGCAGCTCGTGGTCCAGGTAGTCTGGGCAATCTGCACGGGCGGCGCCCGCGCCGAACGCGACCGCGAGCAGCAGTGGTCCGGGAAGAAGGCGTGCCGGGGAGGGCAGGGCCGATTTTCGTGTGCGCATGGCGGTAGGTCCTCGAGACAGAGGTTGTTTGGTTATCTTACGCCCGCGTGCTGGATTCGGATGTCCCCGTGCCGGGTCGACCGCATCAGCGGATGTGGCGCGTCAGGAATGAGACCAGGTCCTCACCGGACGGGTCCTCCAGGGCGTAGACGGGATCCTCCACGTAGGCGACGCTGTGCAGGCCGACTACGTCGGCCCGGTCCTTCACCGCGATGGCGTGCAGTCCGTGGTGCAGGAACAGGTTCAGCAGGTCGTCGAACCCGGTATCGAAATTGTGCACGTAGATAGGCGCGTCGCCGGCGTCCATCAGGCCGAGCATATCGACCTCGGCGCGGTAGGCGACGTTTTCGTCGGTGAATATGTCGTCCACGCTGCCCACGCCGAGGAACGTCAGCAGGTAGTTGGTGGCGCCGAGCCCCCCGGCCAGGGAGACCACGTCGGTACCACCGAGCAGATCGGCGAAAGGCTCGGCAATCGGCCGGAGGATGTCCTCCCACAGCAGCAGGTCGTAGGTTGCCTGCGTCGCCAGGGCGCCGACGGCGCTGACACGGGTCGATTCACGCAACACCGGGTCCGGGTTGCCCGGGTCCGCCATGTCGTCGTGGGTGCCCAGCCAGAGGCTGGCGCCGGCGCCCGCCGAGCCGCCGTAGAGGGCGACGCCGCCGGGGTCGATGTTCAGGCTCGCGAAATGGTAGCGCATGAACTGCAGCGCGCGCGCAGTGTCCTGCAACGAAGTCAGTACGCCGCCCTGTTCGACGGCCAGGGCGATATCGTCGTCGGCGCCCGGGACGGTCAGCAGGTAGTAGTTGATCGACGCGTGCGCAACGCACTCCCGGAGGAAGTCGCGAACGGTTCCCGCAATGGCGCCGCTCTTGTCCCCGCCTGTGAACCCGCCCCCGTGGATATAGATGACCAGCGGCGTGGGGCCGTCGCAGTCCGGCAGGTAGATGTCGAACAGGTTGCGCTCGCCTGGTCCGTAGCGCACGTCCGCCGCAAAATCCGCCGCGATGCCCTCGAGGTCTATCGGTGCCTGGGTGAACGCCAGCACCAGGGGCGGCCGCGCGTCGGGATCGTTGTCGTTGTCGTCGCTGCAGGCGGCGAGCGTCGCCAGTAACAGTGGCAGCAGTACAAGCCGGGCGATGTGCATGGTGTCACCTTGGAGGGGAGAAACGACTGTAAACTTAGCGTAAGAAACGATCTTTTGCCAAGCGCGGTATCAGGGACATGCGCGGTTTTCGTACCAGAGTACGCCGGCACCGCGGAACAGGAAGCCCGTGTTCTCCTCGGAGGTCACGAGGTCGGTGTCGCCGTCCAGGTCCACATCCGCTGCGATGATATTGTCGTACTTCATAACCCACTCGTAATCCGTGAGCGGCCTTGGCCGCCAGTGCGACTCTTCCTGCGCGTCGAATCCCGCAGGCGGCGCCAGCGTGAAGATGCCGTAACCGGAGCCACTGGTGGTGACCGCCAGCCAGGGCGTGTCGTCGGTAGTGGGGCTGGACTGGAATCGTGCACAGGCGATGCTTTTCAGCGCGAGGTCCTGGGGCTGGTAGAAGCGACTGGGTATCTCGCCCCGCATGAAGATGCGGTGCTCAGGCCAGCGACCGCGACCGCGGCGGCCGTCGGGGGGACGCTCGAACCAGCGCGCGATCATGGGGAATTCCTTGCTCGAAGCCGTGGCGACGATGTCGGAGATGCCGTCGCCGCTGAGGTCGCACAGGGCCAGGTCGCTGCCGGTGCCGACTCGGTGGCTCGCCCAGTCGCCGCGTGGATTGTCCGGACCCGGGTTTTCCAGCCAGAAAATCTTCCGTGCGCCGGAGTAGAGTATGTCCGTGTCGCCGTCGGCGTCCATGTCCAGCAGCTCGATGGATTTGCCCTTGTGTACGTTCGCCAGCCTGCGCCGCTGCCAGGCACGCGGCTCGTGTCGCTGCTCCGGCGGGGGAGCGTGGAAAAGGAAGATGCCCCCGTCGCGGCTGATCTCCTCCGGGGTGTCGGGATTCTCGAAGAGATCGCGGGACGCGGCGACGATATCGGCGCCGTGCGCGCCGTCCAGCTGTGCCGCCCGCACCTTCATGTAGCGTTCGGCGGGCGCCTCCTCGCCGACGACGCTGCCGCGCCAGGCGGCGGGCGAGTCCAGCGCCTGCGCGGGATCCCGGTAGTGCAGGCGGATACGGCGGTTGGGAGACTCGGTGTCACCCTCCGTGGCGGAGAGCACGGCGTCGGGTGCACCATCCGCGTCGAGGTCCGCGAAGGCGGCGTCCTCCGCCGCGGCGAGGTCCTGGCCGCCGCGCACATCGACCGAGGGCCAGGGCGGTGGGGCGTTGCGCACACCCTCGCCGGGGTGCAGGTAGAGCTTTAGTTCCGCGCTTTCCTCCCAGGCGGAGACCACGTCCGGGTAACCGTCGCCGTTGATATCCGCCAGGTGTACGCCGTCAGCGCCCGAGCCCCTGTCGTCGATGACATGGCGCTCGAAACAGGGCTCGCCCGCGGCCGGTGTCGCGGCGGCCCACGCGGCGGTGAACAGGAAGGCAGGCAGGGTGTGGCGCAGGGTGTCTCTCCAGGACGTCGCCGGGCGCATTGTGGGCAGTGTAAGAGCGCCGCTCGGCCAATGCCAGCGCGACGGCGGTGATCGCAGTGCGGTACCCGGGATATCCGGCGGTGCCCCGGGGACCGCGCCGGCCTGTGGGCCCGTGGTGCGTTGCTATTGTCTGGGGGTGCCTTAATATGGGCCGGTGCGCCCACCCCATACCCTCGACAGGACGGTGACAATGCGAACAATAATGACGGTGTTGTTTGTCGGTCTTATGCTGCCCCTGGCCAGTTTCGCCCAGGTGGTGACGGTGGGCGGCGGCCAGACCGTCCGCGTTTCCACGAAGCACGACTACGCGCGGGTGGAGGTCAACTTCCCCTGGCGGGAGGAGATCTGGCGCGGCGAGAGTTTGCAGCTGTCCCTGCACCACGCGGCGAGTCTCTACTACTTCACCGACAAGAACGATGTCTGGGCGGTAAGCTGGGCGCCGAATTTCATTCTCGCGCCGCAGGCGCGCGACGGGTTCTATCCCTACCTGCAGTTCGGCATCGGCGTGGCTGTGCTTTCCGACGACAAGTTCGAGTCGGACGATTCGGACCCGGATGACGACGGTGCCTCGGACATGGGGTCCAACGCCCAGTTCGAGAACAGTGTTGCCGTCGGGCTGGTGCGCGAGCCATGGAGTATACGCGCAAAGTTTTATCACCTGTCCAACGCCGGGCTGGCGGACCCCAACGGCGGTATGGACGTGGCGGAGTTCGGCGTGAGCTATCGCTTCCAGTAATCCCCGCGCTGCGGGAAAGAGGGAGATCCGTATGAAAATCACCGGAGGTTGCTACTGCAAGGCCGTGCGTTACGAGTCGGAGGGCGAGCCGATGATGCGCGGCCTGTGCCACTGCCGCGAGTGCCAGTACATCAGCGGCGGGGCGGCCAATGTCGCGCTGGCGATGCCCAGCGAGGGGTTTCGTTTTACCGCGGGTGAGCCGAAGGCCTTCGCGCGCGATGATCTCGAGACGCCGGTTGTGCGCGAGTTTTGCCCCGACTGCGGCACCCACATGACCAGCCGGCCCGCGGGAATGGATATGCTGGTGATCGTGAAGGTCGGCACCCTGGACGATCCCGCCGTGTTTGGTAAACCCGATCTCGCTTTCTACTGCTGCGATCAGCAGGCGTATCACTACCTGCCCGAGGGCCTGCCGCAGTTCGAGGGACTCCCCGGCTAGTGAGCGCGGTCGGCGTGTCTCACACGGTGGCGGTCGAGTGGCCGCGCGACGCGGTGGCGCTGGTCACGTTCAGCGACCCCGAGCGCGACAACCGGCTGTGCTGGGCCGCCGTGGATGAACTGGGCGCACGGCTCGCCGGGTGCCGGGAGTCCGGCGCGCGCGTCGTTGTCCTGGCGTCGGGTTTGGCCGGCCACTGGCTGCAACACGCCTGGCTGCCCGATCTCTGTGCCGGGCTCGAGGGCGGGGAACTGACCGGGACGGGTGCGGGATGGTTCGACTGCCAGGCGGAGTTGTCGCACCCGGATGTGGTCAGCATCGCCGCCATCGCCGGCGACAGTTCGGGGGGTGGCGCGGAGCTGGGCTGGGCCTGCGACCTGCGCATCGCGGAACCGGGGTGCATGTTCAGCCAGCCGGAGGTGTCCATGGGGCTGACCACCGGCATCGGCGGTTGCAGCCGACTTTTGCGCCTTGCCGGGCGCGGGCCCGCCACAGACATGGTACTCACCGGTGACCCCGTGTCTGCACGGCGCCTGTTCGAGCTCGGCGCGGTCAGCAGGCTGGCCGGAGAGGGCGAGGCCCTCGCCGCGGCCCTGGACCTCGCCGAGCGGGTGGCCGCCCGTTCACCTGCCGCACTGGCGGGACTCAAGCGCATCCTCGCGGATTGCGGCGACAGCCCGCTGGCGGAGGCCCTGGCCGGCGAGCAGGCCGTTTTCCAGTCCGTGGCGACGGGGGAGCGCGCGTTGGCCGAGATGAAGCGCGTACAGGCCGCCTACGAGTCGGGGGATCACTGACACCCCGTCCCGAACCTTGTGGTCTTTTCCGCATTAGACCCTGTTTTGGGATTTCTTCCTGTACGTCGTCGGTGTGAGCACCGAGAAGCGCGGGGCGTCAGTGGAGTGGTCCTGCGGCCTGCGCGGAATCGAGGACAAATATCTGCCCGCACGCTGCCAGGAGTGACCGCCGTCAGGCGGCGCGCCACTCCTCGATCACTTCCGTGAAGAGCGCCATGAAGTCTTTCGCCGCCTCCGGCAGGTGGTAGGCGGACGCCGCCGCAGCGGCATTCGCCCCCAGGCGCTCCCGCGCCGTGTCGTCATCCAGCAGGTCCAGCGCCCTGGCCGACCAGTCCTCGGGTTTGTCGCCCTCCACAAGGGCGCCGTTCACGCCGTCGTCTATCAGCTCCGGCACGTAACAGCGGTTGGCCGCCACCACGGGGCGCCCCCGGATCAACAGCTCGACGAGGCCCCAGTTGCCGCTGCCGAAACGCACCGGGTACATGAATAACTCGACCTGGTGTACGAGGTCGGAATACTGGGCGTAGGGCAGTTTGCCGGTAAAGGTGAAGTGACTGTCATCGAGCTTGTAGCGGCGCAACAGGTGGTCGATGAAGTTGACCCCGCTGTCCTTGCCGTACTTGCGGTCCAGGAATACCTGCTCGTACCCGTAGGTGGTGGCCGAGGGATCGCCGATCACCACGAACTGGATGTCGCGTCGGCTCTCGAGGATGTGCGCGGCGGTGGCGATAAATGTCTCCAGCCCCTTGGCGGAACTGAGGTCCCGCGCTGCGAACCCGATGGTCCGGCGCCCCGCCGGCAGCGACACCGGCGCGGGTTCGCGCCGGGCCACCTTGTCCGGGTCCATGCCCTCGAAGCGAGCGACGATCCGGTCGCGCAGGTACTCGGGAAACATGTTGCGCGCGTACTCGGTGGGCACCAGCGTGCGCTGGCTCCTGATTACCTCGTAGTAGGACAGCATCTGCATGTTCTTGTCGGTGAGGCGCTGGGGTTCTGTGGGCGGGAAGCGCGAATCCCAGCCGTGATCGGCATAGGAGGGAAACTCGATGTACGTGATGACCGGCACGTCGAACTCGTCGAAGATAAAGTGCGGCGAGCCGAGGCTGCCGTGGGCTACCACCAGGTCGACCTTGCGCCTCTTCAGGAATTCCTCAAGGGCCCTGTACAGGCCCAGGCCGATCCGCCCGGCGCGTTCCACCTTGCCCGAGTAATAGTACTTGCTCGCCCCCATGATGTTTCCGTCGGGGGTCATGGGTACGAGGTTGCGGTAGCGGGACTTGTTCTTGTCTCGGTTGCCGGGCGTCGTCATGTACCAGGCGTCCGCAAGGCCCGCCTCGTTCAGGTACTCGCACAGGTCGGAAAACTGCGACGGGCACACGCTGTGCACGAAGAGGATTTTCGGTTTCACGGGTGCCCTACTGGGAAACGGTGCGGTAGGCGGCTTCGCGGGTCCTGTTGATGCGCGCCCGGGAAGCGGTGTCGGATGTCACCGACACCGAGGGGAGTCGGAAGCTCGTGTACAGCACCCGGCGCTCCCGCTCCACGGGTGCCTGCGCCATGTGGTGGGTGCAACTCAGATGTACCGTGATGTCCCCCGTCTGCGTCGGCAGGTCGACACGCGGCAGCCCCCAGGTCGAGGCGTCGCGCAACAGCGAGGGCCACATCAAGGCCCGGTGGGAGCCTGCGATAACGCGCAACTGGCCCGAGGAGGGGCCCGCGCCGGTGACGGAAACACCGACGGTAAGCGAGCAGCACTCGTAACTGTGTCGTCCCAGGCTGCAGTCCTTGTGCCAGGGCAGGTCGGAGATGCCCTCGACAACGTCGAGCGGCTTGACCAGCGCCTCGATCGCATTGCCCTCCAGACCTGCGTGCGTGTGGCCGACGCCGCAGATGTCGCCGACAGACCGAAAGCGGGGGTCGGCGAGAAGATCGGCGGTGGCCTGTGACTTGCGGTCGAAGCCCTGCATTCTCACGAGGCGTCGCGCGCCGTCCGCGGTGGTCGCCCACCAGCTCTTTTCGTCCCCCTCGGTGTACTCTTGGCGGTAGCGATCCATGTCCGCCGAGATGGCGGCCATCTCCTGCTCGCTGAACAGGCCGCGAATGTGCAGGAAGCCCGCGGACTCCAGGAAGTGGCGCATCTCCGCGACGGGGTCATCCGGGGCGAAGGATCGATGCAGGTCCAGCGGCCGCCCGTCGAGCCCGGCGAACTCCACTGCTCCCGGCACGTGGATGGGGCGGCGGTCGACGAGCGCGCGCAGCACCATCCACCAGTCGAGAAAGTCGCCCATGTCGCCGCGCTCGATATCCAGCGAGCCGCCGACAAAGAAGGTGACCGGCGTGTAATAGTCGTTGACGAGGCCCGAGAACTCCTCGGCCGTCAGGCGCACCAGGAGACCGCTGTCGGCAGTGCCGGGGGCCGCGTCCACCGCACCCTCGCGCGCGCGCAACTGCCAGCGCTCGCCGTCGCAGTCGATGCTCAGGTCCGCCAGCCGGTTGTGCGCGAGCCAGGGAGCGACATACGCGGGGAACCCGTCCAGCAGTGCGGGAAACTGCTCGGCAAAAAACGCACCGACGGCGATGTCGGTTGTCGCGTCGTCGCTGCGGGTTCGTAAATCGACAGTCATCGCTGCATTCGTCGTCGCGATCGGCGGCGGGTGGCCGCGCCCTCATTTTCGGGCTGAAACTTACTGCCCGCCCACGTGGTCCAATGGTTTGAGGCGCTGCCCCGGGCCGCGCCCCGGCCGGCGGGTGTTGCATTGCGCCATGCAGTGAAGATACCCTCTAAAACGCAATACATACAAGGATGGAAGCACGATTCTGATGGCGATTCAGGTGGGGGTAACGGCGACACTCGTGGCACTGCTGCTGGCGTTTGCGCTGCCAGAGGCAGCGGCACACGAGGAGGAGGGGGATATCGAGGCGCTCACCAGCGACGGGCGGCTGGTCGTGCTCCGGGACGACCACACCTGGAATTTCGTCGAATTGAACCAGAACGACCCGGAGAACAGCGCGGTGCTCACGGTCACCGAGGTGAAGGAAATGCAGGAGGCCTGCGGGCTGCAGTTGCGCATGAAGAACAACCTCGGCCACCGTATTCGCAGTATCGTGCCGCGCTTTTCCGTCTACAACCGGGACGACATCGTCTTCGATTCCAAGTCGCAGTCCTTCACGGCCATCAAGCCGACGAAGACGCAGTACAAGCGCATCCAGTTCAACGGTATCGGCTGTCACGAGGTGAAGTGGATACGCGTGCACGATGCAGAGCGCTGTACGATCGGCGACGTTGTGGATATGTTCAACGAGGAGCCCGGCCAGTGCCTGAGCTTCATCTACGTCGAGCCCAGCGACCTGATCAGTATCTCCAAAGAACCCGAACTCTGATCCCCGCCCGGCGCCCCCTTGAAATTCGTTCTATCCACGTCGTTCAGCAGCGTCGCGCACCTGACTGAACTCGCGCCGGTCGCGGACACCCACGGCTGGCACGCGATGTCCTTCTCCGATCACGTGGTCAATCCCGCACAGATCAGCACGCCCTATCCCTATACCGAGGACGGCAGTCGCCGCTGGCAGGCCTTTACCGACTGGCCGGACCCCTGGGTGATGATCGGCGCCCTCGCGACCATCACCGAGCGCCTGCGCTTCACCAACAACATTTTCGTGTTGCCCATGCGCAACCCGTTCCTGGTCGCCAAGGCGATCAGCACCGCGGCGGTGGTGTCCAACAACCGGGTGACGCCCGCGATTGGCGTCGGCTGGTCGAGCGACGAGTTCGCCCTGATGGACGCGGACTTCCGCACCCGCGGCAAGCGCACCGACGAGATGCTGGAGATCCTGCGCCTGCTGTGGACCGGCGAGATGGTCGAGTACCGCGGCGAGCACTACCAGTTTGACGCGCTGGAAATGAACCCCGCCCCGGGCGCCTACATACCGATTTGGATCGGCGGGATTTCAGATCCGGCCATGCGCCGGGCGGCGCGGCTCGGGGACGGTTGGGTAACCGACCTGCAGACGAGCGACGAGATCATCGAGTCCATCGGCCGCATCCGGGCCTGGCGGGAGGAGTTCGGGCGCGCGGACGAGCCCTTCGATATCATGGCGACCCCGTCGGACGCCTGGGATGTGGACGGCTACCGCCGGCTCGAGGATGCAGGGGTCACCCACATCCTGACAATGCCGTGGCCCTTTTACCACGGCGATACCGATAAACCCGAGGAGAAGGTCGACGGCGTAAAGCGCTACGCCGACGACATCATCAGCCGCTTCGACTGATCGGGGACGGGCGGATCAGGCCGCGGCCGGCTCAGCCTGCCCGGCCTGCCAGCGTTCCAGCAGCGGGCGCGTATCGCGGTCCCAGGGGTGGAAGCCGTCGCGGTAGTACTCCCTGTAGGCACCCCACACGCGGCGCAGGATGCCGCCCTTGAAGAACAGGAACTTCCAGCCCTCCCTCCAGATGCGGGGCTTCCACAGCAGGCCGTCCTTGCGCAGCATGTGTACCACACCCATCATGACGTCGAGCATCAGGAACACGGTCGCCTGGCGCATGGCGCGCTTGCGCAGCTTCTCGCTGCCGCCGACGGCGCGGTAGACGTCGAAGGCCACCGCCTTGTGCTCCATCTCCTCGGCGGCGTGCCAGTCCCACAGCTCCTGCATGGCCGGCTCGGCGGCGCCGATCATCGGGTCGTCCTCGCTGAGGGCGGACTCCGCCATGATGGCCGTGATGTGCTCCAGTGCCGCCGTGGTGGCGAGGCAGTCCAGCGGTGAGAAAATCTTGTAAGCGCGGTCGATGTTTTTCTGCAGTCGGCCTTCCATCAGTTCGAGGTTGTAGCCGCGTGCATCGCACAGGGTCTCGTTGTAGCGCTGGTGTTCGCGGCGGTGGAATCCCTCCTGACCGCAAAAACCGCTTATCTCTTCCTGCAGCTTGGGATCATCGATCTGGTCGGCGAAGTGGCGCACGCTGTCGATGAAGAACTTCTCTCCCAGGGGGAAGGTGATCGACATCGCGTTGAACCACGCGGTCTTGAAGGGATGGTTGTCGAACCAGTCCCGGCCGAGGCTCTCGGCGACCTGGTACTCGCGGTTGCGCGGCGTGATGGGGACGTCGCCCGGGGTGTGTGACAGGTGTGGCATGGGAATACCGCCTCTGTGATGCCGTTTTTCCCAGTGTACTGCCGGCCCCCGGGCGCAGAGGGGTCATATATGGCCAAAATCAGGTTTTTGTAGGATTTTACCCCGGCTCAGCCCATGCCTCCCCAGGCCCTGGGCATCTGCATGTTGAGGCGCTCCAGGCCGCCGTTCACGCCGAGGATGTCCCCGGTCACGTAGCTCGCTGCAGGGGAGCACAGGTACAGGGCGCCCAGGGCGATGTCCTCGACCTCGGCGAGACGCGCCATGGGGGTCAGATCCACCATGACCTGCTCGATCTCCGGCGTGAGGATGGTATTCAGCGCGTCCGTTTTGGTCGAGCCCACGGCGATGGCGTTGACCCGCACCTTCGGCGCGAACTCCTGTGCCAGCTCCTGCGTCAGCAGCGACAGGGCGCCCTTGGCGGTGCCGTAGGCGGCGAAACAGGGCGTCGGCTTGTGGCCGGCGATGGAGGAGATGTTCAGGATGGCGCCGCCGCCCGCCGAGTCGACCATCAGCGGCGCGCAGATACGCGACAGCTCGAAGGCGGTGCCCACGTTGAAACGCAGGGCGCCCATGAACTCCTTGCCGGTGGTATCCGACACGGGTTTGGGCGGAAATCCGCCGGCGTTGTTGACCAGCAGGTCGATACGCCCGAATTCGGCCATGGCGCAGTCGGCGAGATTTTGCAGTTGATCCGGGTCGAGGACGTCCGTGGGCACGGTGAGGGCGCGCCGGCCCACGGCCGTCACGTCCGCGGCCACGGTGTCGAGGTCCGCCTGTGTCCGCGCGCCGATGACCACGTCGGCGCCCGCCTCCGCGAAGGTGCGCGCGATGGCCGCGCCGATGCCCTTGCCCGCGCCGGTGATGACGGCGACCTTGTTGTCCAGCCTGAAGTGATCGAGTAGTGACATGCCGGTTCCCGCCTGTAGCGATTGGGTAAGGGGCAGACATTGACGGATTTCCCGGTCCAGTCAAGACCCCGGCGCGCTTGTTTCGCACTGGGTACAGCTATGCGTTACGCTCCCCGGTATGGAACTCTGTATTACCTACGACATGCGCGCGCCCGCCTTCGGCGCCGCGCGCAACGACCTCTACGACTGCGCCCTGGACCAGGTGGCCTGGGCCGACGAGCTGGGCTTCGACGTCGTCGGCCTGGGCGAGCACCATTGCGCGGAGGACGGCTACAACCCCTCGCCCCTGTTGCTGGCGGCCGCGATGGCGGCGCGCAGCCGGCGCATCCTGTTGCGCACCTCGGTGTTGCTGGCGCCGCTCTACGACCTGCCCAAGCTCGCGGAGGACGCCGCGGTGGTGCAGGTGATCAGCCGGGGGAGACTGCTGCTGGGCATCGGGGCCGGGTATCGGCCCGTGGAGTTTGAGAGCTTCGGGCGCACACTGGAAGGGCGCTGGGGCGCCATGGGAGATACCTGCGACTTCCTGCGCCGGGCGTGGACCGGCGAGCCCTTCGAGTGGGCGGGTCGTCGCGTGCATATCACCCCGCGTCCGGAACCCCATGCACCGCCCATCCTTCTCGGCGGCAGCTCTCCGGCTGCCGCGCGTCGCGCCGCCCACATCGCCGACGGCTGGTTCCCGCCGCTGGACCCGCGCCTGTGGCAGCCCTACCGGGAGGAGTGCGCGAAACTGGGTATGCCGGACCCCGGGGAGTACCCGCGCCAGGGCCCGATTTTTCTGTGGGTGACCCGGGATGTGGAGGCGGGCTGGCGCGAGGTCATGCCCCACGCGCTGCACCAGCTGCGCTCCTACAGCGCGTGGACGGTGGAGGCCTTCGGCAGGCCGGCGGGCCCCTACGCGGGTGACATCGACGAGGCGGGTGTGCGCGGCAGCGGCGCCTACCGCGTGGTCACCCCGGATGAAGCGCTCGCGCTGGCGGCGGAACTGGGGGAGCACTCGGTGCTTTACCTCAATCCGCTGCTCGCGGGGATAGACCCGGCCCCCTCCTGGCGCATGCTGCGCCTGTTTGAGGAGGCGGTGCTGCCCTACCTGCCGCGCACGTCGATCTAGGGGAGCTCGCAGGGGAAGGGACTGGAGCCCGGTATGTCCGTGGTGAAGTCCCCTTCCTCCGCGCGGTCCTCGATGGAGTCCGGGTCCGTCACGGCGCGCCAGAACCAGTCCACCATGCGTTCCCCGGCGACATCGCCGTAGAAGAACTCGTCGCGGATTGACACCACGTGCACGCTGTTCACCGAGTCCGACGTCAGGTACCACTGGATGCCCGGCAGGTCCTTGGTCTCGCAATAGGCGCTGCGCATCGCGTCGATCCACTGGGCCTCGTCACTGAAGAACGCGTCGCCCTGCTGGGTGTTGTCTTTCTGGTTGGAGAGGATCAGGAACTGTTGCTCCGGCACCTGTTTCAGGCGCGGTGACGCGGCCCGGTAGATGTCCGGTCCCACCGCGCAGTCGCCGACGAAACAGTAGGGCGGCAGGTACGGTTGCGCGCCCCAGGCGGGAATCTTGACGAAGCCCAGCCCGCGCACCCCGGCGAGACTGCCGTTGTCCAGCGCGCCGCCCGCATCGGGGAATGCGGCAGTGCGCGGCCACTGCAGGTCGTCCAGCACCCAGTGGTAGTTGTACAGGGTGCCGTAGCCACCGGCTGAGAACCCGCCGAACAGGGCGACCAGTTCGTCGGGCCGGAAGCCGTTGCCCCCGGCCTCGTCCATGGCTTTCCAGATGATGTCCCGGGCGACACGCGTACCCGCGCGCAGGTTGATGGTGCCGTAGCGGGGTACCGCGAAGTCGCCGAACTCCTCCAGCACGCCGCCGCCGATGAACACATCCTGGTTGCAGTAGGGCAGGTACACCTTGGTCCAGTCGGAAAACGGGTTGTCCGGGTCGTCGGCCACAATGCCGCCGGCGCCGATGGGCAGGTCGTCCTGCGCGTTGAACAGGCCGGGGTTGGATTCGAAGCGGCTGCGGCAGTCGTCCTCGAACAGGCAGACCCCGCCGCCCTGCAGGGCGATGATGACGCGGTCCAGCGGATTGCCCTCGGGGGCGAGCCGCACCTGGATGGCGAAGTCCGTGCCGTCGCCGCACATGCTGCCCCACTTGTCGCCGTCGAGGATGATCTGCGTCCACTCGCCCCGCGGGGGCATGATCTCGACATTGGAGGGACCGCAGTTGGGGCTCAGGGGCGCCACACTCTCGTGGGCCGTCGCGACGGTGCAGTCCAGCTGTTCCTCTGTGTATGCGACATAGGTGGCGGGCTCGACCGCGATGAGGTCCGCGAGGGCCGGGCAGGCGGCGGCGATGTCGGCGGTCGCCTGCGCGGCTGCCGCAGCCTGTTCCGCAACCACCGCCGCGGCGTCGCAGCTGTCCGCCGCGATGCAGGCGTTCATCTCGGCAAGGCTGTCGGAAAAGAATGCGCTGACCGTGGCGTGGGCGGCTGAAAGGCAGTCGCGGTCGCCGTCGGTGGCTGTCGCCAGCACGGCGGCCTGGGGACCGCCGAAGGTGCGCCAGGCGATGGAGTCCGCCTGCGACCGGCAGGCGTTGGCGAAGCGCCCGGCCACCGCCTCCCGCGACAAGCCCAGGAACTCGCCCTCGGCGCAGGCGCCGAACACAGTGTCCTCCAGGGTGCCCTGGGCCGCGAGGATGTCGGGGTTGCCGTCGTCGCAGGGTCCGCCGCCGTCCACGTAGCAGGCGCCGAGGGCTGTGTTGACCGTGTCGATACAGGCGTGCAGTGCCGCGGCCATGGTGGGGGCGCACTCCGCCAGGGCGAGCCGGTCGTCGGAATCGTCGCTGCAGCCGGTGATGCCGAGGGCGGCAATCAAAAAAGCGCTGTACAGGGTGCGTGGTCTCATGGGGTCTGCGCTCCCGTTGTAGTTGGTTGGTTCAGGTTGCTGTTGCTTACTGGAGATTGCGGTTGAGGAAATCCAGCAGCGGCCCGACGACACGGTTGCTCTCGTTGTCGTCCGCGGTCAACACGTCGAGGTGCGCGTACCCCTCCGAGATGTAGACCTCGAAACCGCCCGCCACGTCGCCGAAGGTGGGGAAGGCCGCGCTGGGGGCCCCGGCATCGGTCACGCGGCCGGTCACCCCGTCGCAGCTCGGGGCGGTGCAGGTCCCGATGGCGTCTGCGAATCCCAGCCAGACGCCCGGCACGGGTGTCAGTCCGTTGCTGCCGCCGAAGGCGATCACCGGGATGTTGATGGCCCGCGCCTGGGTGCGGTTGACTATGTCGCTGCGGCCGCGTCCCTCCGGTGGCGGTGCCGACAGTTCCGACGTGTCCAGCCCCAGGCCGCTGGTCACGCCCAGGCCTGACGAGGAGTAGTACCACTCGGAAAAGTTGGTTTCCCCGCGGTAGAAAATCGGCAGCATCCTGCCCTCGAGGTCGGAGGGTTCGGCCTCGAGGCCCCAGGTGCCCGCTTCCTCGAGACCGTCCGGCGCGGGACCGTTGTCGGGGGTCGCCGCCGGCGGCAGGCCCTCGCCGGGGCTCAGCCAGGTGGCCACGCCGTCCACCACGGGGCCGTCGAAGCCCACGGAGGTCGCCACGAAGGACGCCAGCGAGGCGGCGATTCCGTCGTCGTCGATGAATTTGCCCAGCAGTGCGACGGAGGAAGCGTCGCCGCCGCCGACCAGCGGTGTGAGTATGGTCAGTTGCGGCACCCTGGCGATGGCGTTGTTGCCCTCGATGCCGTTGAGGTCGCGCTGCAGTATGGACTGCACGCCGTCGCCGACGAGTATGGCGTCCAGCGCGTTGACCTCGGAGATGGCCAGCAGCTGCGGCGACAACAGGCCGGCCACCACCGCGTAGGCGTCGGTAGGTTCGACACAACTGGTATTGGCGAAAGCCGCGCAGTCTGCGGCGGCCGTGTCCACAGTGCAGGCGGTGGTGCCGTCGATACAGCGCGGCGCCTGGTCGCGCACCGCACCGAAAAGCCCGCCGTCGAAGCGCGCCTCGATCAGGTCCAGCGTGGCCGCGTCGGCAGGTTCATCCGCCAGCCCGCCACCGCCGCCCTCGAGCAGCACCAGGCCGCGCAGGCCCGCGTAACCCGCGCGCGGTTCGCCGCCGGACAGGTTGAAGTCGGTGGCGGCATAGCGCGCGGTGTAACCGGTGCCCGCCGAGTGACCGCCCAGGAAGACATTGCCGCCGCGCGCGGTGTCGCGTGCAGCGGCGACCACCGCGTCGATATCCTGCGAGTGCACGAGGGTTGTCCACTGGGCCATGTACGCGGTGTCGGTGCTCGTGTTGTAGAACTCGGCGCGGCGGTCGGGACCCTCCGCCAGCGGTTGGCTCAACTCCAGGCCCAGTTCGGCGCCAAACAGGAAATCCAGCCCGACCAGCGGGTCCAAAAGCTCCTCGGCGATGTCCAGCCCGACCGTGTCCTCCAGGAAACTGGAGCGGCGGTCGACGGCCCAGACTTCCAGTACCAGGGAGGCCTCGCTGACAGCGCGGCGCAACAGGTTCTCCGCCAGCACGTAAAACGTCGACGCGCCGCCCTCGAAGCCGGGTATGAGCACCAGTACCGCGTCGGGCTGCCGGCCGTCGTTGTCCGAGAGGAAATAGCGTGTATAGCGCACGCGGTTCAGGTTGACGTCCGTCCCGCCGAACTGGCGCAACAGCTTTTCATTGTCCACCGCGACTCCCGGCGTGCCGGGTGTGTGGGCCGGCTGCGCGGCGCTGTCCAGGGCTACGGTTTCCTGGCTGAAATCCCCCTGGCCGGGTGGAGGGGCGGGGGTATCGCTGTCGTCGGAACAGGCGGCGAGGCAGAGGGCGATCAGGGTGGCGCACAGTGTGCGCAGTAAGGCTCGTGACATGTCGGTCTTTTCATTGGAAGTGGAGGGTGCAGTATAGGTAATTCCGCGGGTTCTGGAGAGGGGGGTACCCCGCTGGCGGGTGCCGTCGTGGCGCGAGAGCCCCGGGGTGCACCGCGGCGGCCGCTGGATTACACTACCTGTCCGGGCTTTGCACGGCTGGGTTTGCCACCGCCAGGGCCGGGACAGAATAACTATGCAGGTTGGCTATGTATCCGAAATTTTCCGCAGTAGCCGCGGCGCTGCTCCTCCCCTTTCTACTCGGTTGTAGCGACTCCGATGGCGACCGTCGGCCCGACCAGGCCGTTCCCACGGACTTCAGCGCGGCGAATGCCAGCCTCGACGCTTTCGTTGCAGGGCATCCCGGCTTTGACGGCGGGTCCTACATCGTCGTCGACAAGCGCGAGGGCGTAATACATACCTACGCCACGGGTACATTCACCGAGGACAGCATCGTCATGCTCGCCTCCACCAGCAAGATGCCCGCGGCGACCCTGTTAATGGCGCTGGCGGAGGACGACAACATCGATTTCGAGATCGACCGTGTCATCGACGACTACCTGCCGTGGGAGGGGGTCTGGACCGGCCGCACCACCGAGCAGCTGCTGTCCAATACGTCAGGTATTCCCGGGCTCGGCCAGTTGGGCGGCTACGGCGCGCACATGTGCCAGTACATTCCTGTGGGACAGCTCCTTGACTGTGCACAGACCATTTACCAGACACCCCTGCCGGGACTGGTGAGCACGCCGCCGGGAACGGCGTTCGACTACGGCGGCAGCCAGTGGCAACTGGCCGGCGGTGTGGCGGAAGTGGTCGGCGGCGCCTCCTGGAACCAGCTCCTGCACCAGTACATCTCCGAGCCCTGCGGCCTCGAGGTCTTCGAGTTCGGCAATACCCTGGCGACATTCGACCGGTGGGAGGGAGACCCCGACGGCCTCCTCGGCCGTGAGAACCCGAATATCGAGGGCGGCGCCATTACCAACCTGGCGGACTACGCGAAGATTCTCGAGCTGCACCTGAACGACGGCCGCTGCGGCGATACGCAGGTGCTGCCGCCCGAGGCCGTCGCGTTCATGCGCATCGATCGCGGCTGGGCGGCGGGGAGGGATCCGCAAGGTTCGGGCTACGGTATGGGCTGGTGGATAGTGCCCGCGGCGGACGGTGGGGAACCGACCTTGTTCCTTGACCCCGGGGCATTCGGGGCGGTGTCCTGGATCGACCTCGAGCGCGAGTACGCGGGATTGATGCTGGTGCAGTCGGCGACCCTGCCGGAGGGGGGCGACGGCAGCGGCTTCGGCACCGGCGAGCTGATCCCGCTGATCCAGGCCGCCTACGATGCGGCGCGGCCGTAGCAATGATTGATGTAGACTGGTCGGCGAGGCCGACGCGTGAAGGAGCATCGAAATGAAGCGTAGGGAGTTTCTCGAGTACACGGGACTGGGAGCAATCACGGCGGCGACCGCGACGATGGTCAGCGGTTGCGCCGAGGAGGAGCCGCCGGTCAAGTTCTGGCAGGAGGGCAACTTCCGCCCCGTGAAGGAAGAGGTCACGGTGACCGACCTGAAGGTCGAGGGCAGCATCCCGGCTGAACTGAGCGGCCTCTACGTGCGCAACGGCACCAATGTCTCCGTGGGCGAGGCAGAGCACTTCTTCGGCGGCGACGGCATGATGCACGGCGTGCGCCTCGAAGGCGGGCAGGCGAAGTGGTACCGCAACCGGTACGTCGACACGCCGGTCTACCGCAAGGAGGCGGGGGGCTTCGGTCCGCCGCAGCCCGAAAACACCACCAGTGCCGTGTCCCTGCTCTATCACGGGGGAGAGCTGATGTCCCTGGGAGAATTCGGCTACCCCTACCTGATCGATCCGCAGGACCTGTCCACGAAGGGCGTGTTCAACTACGACGGCAAGCTGCCGGGCAACATGACGGCGCATCCGCGCATCGACCCGGATACGGGCGAGCTGCTGTTCTTCGGTTACAACGTTGTCGAGCCATACCTCACCTACATGCGCGCGGACGCGGCGGGGAACATGCTGCAGGTGGAGCCGATCGAGATGACCGGCCCGAGCATGGTCCACGATTTTGCGGCGACGAAGAACTACGTGGTGTTCATGGAGATGCCCGTGCGCTTTTCGTGGTTCTCCGCTATCAGCGGCAGCGGGCTGCCCTTCAAGTGGGACGACAGTGCGCCCTGCCGCTTCGGCGTCATGCCGCGCACCGGCACCAACGCCGACGTCAGGTGGTTCGACATCCCCTCGTGTTTCGTTTTCCACATCATGAACTCCTTTGAGTCCGGCGACGAGGTCTACGTGGACGCGGCGCGCTACGACCACCTGTGGGTGAAGAACTCGCACGACTTTTTCCACCCGGCGCGGCTGTCGCGGTTCACCATGAACATGGCTACCGGCAAGGCCAGCGTGGATCGCATCTACGAGGGCGCGATGGAGTTCCCCCAGGTCAACCGGGAGCGCTGGACGCTGCCGTACCGCTACGGTTACTCATTGGTGGTGGACGAGGTGAACGATTCCCCCGAGCGCATCAAGCAGTCCGAGGGGGGCATCCGCAAGTACGACGTCCAGACCGGCGCCGTCGACGAGTGGCTGACCGGCCCGACCCGCGAGGCCGGTGAGGCAGTGTTCATCCCGGCAAGCGGTGGCAGCGCAGAAGACGAGGGTTACCTGGCGAGTTTTATCTACGACCGCAACCGCGAGACCAGCGCCTTCTGCCTGTTCGACGCGACGAAATTGTCCGCGGGCCCGATCGCCACCATTGATCTTCCGGTGCGGGTGCCCGTGGGCTTCCATGGCACCTGGGTGCCGGACGCCGCGCTGGGGTGATCGGGGAACGCTCCACAGGTATAAAAAAAGGGTGGCCTCGGCCACCCTTTCGCACTGCCCCGAAGCAGCTTAGAAGCGGGCGCGGACGCCGATGAGGTAGGAGTCGGTCTCTACGTACGTATCCTCGATCTCGCCCTCCACATACTCCAGCGTCACCGCGACACCCGGGGTGATGAAGTACTCGGCGAAGACGCCGTACTCCTCAAGCTCCAGGCCGTCGTCGTCGGTGTTGCGGTAGCCGGCGCCGATGCCGAAGTCGCGGCAGATGTACCAGGTGCCGTCGATCTCGTAGATGTCGATGTCGTCGCGGTTCTCCACGTCGACGAAGCCGTAGGCCGCGTGTACCGCGAAGCCGCCGTCGTTCTCGAACAGCCACAGGTGGTCGAAGTCGGCGCGGTAGCTGTCGACATCGCCCTCGAACTCGCCGAAGCCGTCTGTTTCCACGCTGACGTCAGTGTAAATGTAGCTCAGCACCAGGGTGGTGTTCTCCCAGAGGTACTTACCGACACCCGCGGTAATGATGTCGACTTCGGTGTCGAACGCGTCGGGGCCGTCGGCCAGTTCCGGCTCGCTGTAGTCGTAGCCGAGGTCGACGATCCAGCCGCCGTCGCCGAAGATCATGCGCAGGTCGGCGCCGAAGGTCGAGATGTCCAGGTCCGGCGTTTCGTCGGAGTCGGTCTCACCGTCGGTGTAGGACAGGGACAGGGAGGACTCGCGATCGATGAACGCGGCCTCGCCGTGGGGACCCTTGTCGTCGTCCACCTCGTCGAAGTAGTAGGTGCCGCCTACGGACAGGGAGCTCACGTCGCCGCCAGTGATCGCGGCGCCGGCCTCCCAGTTGTATTCCGCGTGGGCTGTCGCGGAAATCGCCAGGCCGATGCCGGCGACGAGTGCAGTTCTCTTGAACATGGTTTTCTCCTTGCGGGTATGGGTTCAGGTGTCCCTGATTTTGTCGTTATGGGATCAGGTAAATGCTACGGGGCCACAGGCCGGGGTCAAAGGGGAAATTTGATGGACTATTTACTTATCCCGGGTGGGGATGTGCGCCCTGCAAGCCGCGGCGGGCCTGGGTTTGCGCTCGATCGGCCTCCGGGTCGCGCGCGGCGAGCACTGCACCGTCCCGGGGTAGCTTCCGCCGCGGGACAGGTAAAGCACTGCCGATGGTCGGCTTACCGCAGGGCCGCGGCCATGCGCCGCAACTCGCCGTCGACGTCGGGGCCACAGGGCAGGTACAGGAGCTCCGTCATCCCCGCCGCCGTCATGTCCGTAACCCGCGCGCGCAACTCGTCGGCGGTGCCGGTGAGGGTCAAGGGTGCCATCCCGGGTACATCGATGTGCTCGCGATCGTGGTCGCTGACGCTGTAGCAGTGCTCCTGGTGAAGGTAGAGGTGGCGCTCGTTCTCGGGAAATGCCTCGATCATCGCCCGCCAGGCCGCGCCG
>Ga0126341_1000014_pt1 | contig 32602 bp, 27 predicted proteins | sample OrbTmetagenome_FD_97057 | JGI IMG/M metagenome (GOLD analysis project Ga0126341, IMG submission 97057) | Coral microbial communities from Florida Keys, Florida, USA - Orbicella T D metagenome | ecosystem: Host-associated > Invertebrates > Cnidaria > Coral | place: Florida Keys, Florida, USA... | reverse complement strand
TGGAAGGGAGTGGAGAATATTGACCTGGGTTAGGTAAAGGGCCATGACCGCATTGACGCAAACGGGCGGGGCTATTGCTGCGGCCCCAAGTGCATTACATTAGGGGTTGCGCCCTCCCGCCCCGGTTTTCCGGCCCGGCGGGCGGGCGGTGGTAACCGGAGTTCTGATGACCAACCCGATCAAGAAACGCCTGGCGGACCTGCTGGACCAGGACCTGTTCATGCCGCGGGAGCTGAGCTGGCTCTCCTTCAATGCGCGTGTGTTGCAGGAGGCAGCCGACGCCTCTGTGCCCCTGATACAGCGCCTGCGCTACCTCGGCATTTTTTCCAACAACGCCGACGAGTTTTTCCGCGTGCGGGTGGCGGAAGTGCGCCGTTTGATCTCGGTGTCCTCCGGTGAAAACCGGCAGCAGGCCAAGGAGCTGTTGGCGGGGATACAGGCGCGCGTGGTCGAGCTGAAGAAGGAATTCGATCGCATCTACCTGGACGTCATCCGCGGGCTGGCGGACCGCCGCATCTACCTCATCAACGAGACCCAGCTCGACGAGCGGCAGGCGGAGTTCGTGCAGTCCTACTTCACCAGCACGGTGCTGCCTGAACTGGAGCCTATCCTGCTGCGGGAGGGCCAGCCGATCCCGGCGCTCAACGACGAGTCGCTGTACCTCGCGGTCGATATCAAGTCCGGCGAGGACTACCACTACGCGGTCGTCGAGGTGCCCACGGACCGCCTCGACCGCTTCGTGCAGATTCCGAAGCGGCGCGGCAAGGGTGGCAAGGTCTTTATCGTGCTGGACAACATCATGCGCGCCTGCCTGTCGCAGATGTTCCGCGGCATCATGCCCATCGACAAGGCCGGCGCCTACTGTTTCAAGTTCTCCCGCGACGCGGAACTGGAAATCGACACCGGGTTCGGCGAGAGTATGCTGGACAAGATGGCGCTTAGCCTGAAGCAGCGGCGCAAGGCGGATGCCGTGCGCATGGTGTACGACCAGAAGATGCCCCAGCGCCTGCTGGATTACCTGACGGCCCGCTTCAAGTTCGGCAAGTACGATAGCCTGATCGCCGGCGGTCGCTACCACAATTCCAAGGATTTCATGAACTTCCCGAACGTCGGGCCGAAGTACCTGGAGTTCAAGCCGCTGTCGCCGGTGCGCATAGAGCGTCTCGATGTGCCCGGGAGCATATTCGAGGCGATCCAGGAGCGCGACGTGTTCCTGTACTACCCGTACCACCCCTTCGACTACGTCGTCGACCTGTTGAAGACGGCGGCGCTGGACCCGCAGGTGCGGGCCATCAAGATCTGTCTGTACCGCGTGGCCAAGGATTCCCGGGTAATCGATGCGCTCGTCAACGCGGTGCACAATGGCAAGAAGGTGCTGGCGGTGGTGGAGCTGGCGGCGCGCTTCGACGAGGCCGCCAATATCAGCTGGTCCGAGCGATTGCAGGAGAACGGCATCGATGTCATTTTCGGCATCCAGGGACTCAAGGTGCACAGCAAGCTGCTCCTGATCGAGCGGCGCGAAAGCGGCACCACCCGCTACTACAGCCACGTGGGTACGGGAAACTTCAACGAGAAGACCGCGCGCCTTTATACGGACTTCACGCTGCTCACCTACGACCAGAACATCGGCAAGGACGTCTATAACGTCTTTGACTTCCTGCAGTACAACTACCGCAGGCCCAACTACCGGCTGCTGCTGGTGTCGCCCCACTCCTGCCGCGCCGGCCTGGTGGAACTGATTGACCAGGAGATTGCGAATGCACGCGCGGGCTACCGGGCTGCCATGACGCTGAAGTGCAACAGCCTTGTGGACAACGAGCTGGTCAAGAAGCTCTACGAGGCGAGCGAGGCGGGTGTGGAGGTGCGTCTTATCGTGCGCGGCATGTGCTCGCTGCTCGCCGGGGTCAAGGGTATCTCCGAGAACATCCAGGCGATCAGCATTGTCGATCGCTACCTCGAGCACCCGCGCGCCTACGTGTTCTACAACCGCGGCAGCCCGCGCTACCTGATCGGCTCCGCCGACCTCATGACCCGCAATCTCGACTACCGTGTGGAGGTGCTCTGCCCGATCTTCGACAAGGGCGCGCAGGATATGATCCAGAACATCCTCGACCAGCAGTGGCACGACAATGTGAAGGCGCGGGTCCTCGACGCGCAGCAACAGAACGTCTACGTCAAAAGCAAGCCCAAGGCCACCAAGATTCGCTCCCAGGAGTCGATCTCACGCTACCTGCACACGGGCAAGCTGCCGCGCTACCCGCGGTCGGAGATGCACAAGCCGGCCAAGCGCCGACGCAAGAAAAAGGACTGACCCCTGGCCGGCAAGCTTCTCATCATGCTGGACGACATCGCGGCGGTGCTGGACGATGTCGCCACCATGACAAAGGTCGCCGCCCGCAAGACCGCGGGCGTACTGGGGGACGATCTCGCGGTCAACGCGGAGAAAGTCACCGGGGTGCGTGCAGAGCGCGAGCTCCCGGTGGTCTGGGCCGTTGCCAGGGGGTCGTTCCTGAATAAGTGCATCCTGGTGCCCGCTGCCCTGGCGATCTCCCTCGTCGCGTCCTGGTTGATAACCCCGCTGTTGATTCTCGGCGGCCTCTACCTCTGCTTCGAGGGTTTCGAGAAGCTCGTTCACAGTTATCTGCACAAGGGCGACGGGGAGGGCGATCGCGAGGCGCGCCTGGAGCGGCTGGCAGGCAGTCCCGAGGCGCTGCTGGCGTACGAGAAGGACAAGATTCGCGGCGCCGTGCGCACCGATTTCATCCTCTCCGCCGAGATTATCGTGCTCACCCTCGGGGTGGCGGCGGACATGGACTTCACCGGGCGACTGCTGGTTCTCTCCTCGATTGCACTGGTGATGACGATCGGGGTCTACGGCCTTGTCGCGGCGATCGTGAAGCTGGACGACGCCGGAGTTTACCTGCTGGAGCGCGAGGGGGAGGGCGCGTGGCTTGCATTCCAGCGCTGGCTGGGCGGGCGCCTGCTGGTGTTCGCCCCGTGGCTGATGAAGGCGCTCGGGGTTGTCGGCACCATCGCCATGTTCATGGTCGGCGGCGGCATACTGGTGCACGGCTTCCACGGGCTGGAGGTCGTTCTCCGGGGCCTGGCAGAGAGCCTGTCGGTGCTACCCCTGGCCGGACCGCTGCTGGCCGCGGTGACCCCGACACTGGGCGGGTTGCTGGTCGGCATTGTCGCGGGCGCGGCCGTGCTCGGCGCGGTGACGGCGTTCCAGCGCCTGCGCGGCGTTTAGCGACTACTTCAACAGCGACCCGAGCAGGCCCCTGAACAGTTTGCGCCCCACGCTGCTGCCGGCGGCCCGCGCCATGCTCTTCATGAACGCCTCGCCGGCGCTCTCGCGGCTGCGACCGCGCTTCGGCTTCGCCGCTGCTTTTTCTGCGCGCGCGGCCAGTTCTTCCTCCTGTTCCTTTTTTTGTCGCTCCGCGGTGCGCTCGGCCAGCACTTCATGCGCGGAGCGCGGGTCCATCGGTTCGAGGTAGCGCTTGCGATTGATATCGCCTTCCATGACCACCTCGCGCTCGGCCATTGTCGCCTTGCCCATGCGCGACTGCGGCGGGCGTACCAGCACGCGTTGCACCGGGGCCGGTATGCCCTTGTTCTGCAGGGTCGAGACCAGGGCCTCGCCGACGCCGAGTTCGGTGATCACGGTGGCAGTGTCCAGGACGGGATTGGCGCGAAACGAGTCCGCGGCCGCTTTGACCGCCTTGCGCTCCCGTGGGGTGTAGGCGCGCAGTGCGTGCTGTACGCGGTTGCCGAGCTGGGCGAGGACGCTGTCGGGTATGTCCGCCGGGCTCTGGGTCACGAAGTACACACCGACACCCTTGGAGCGTATCAGCCGCACCACCTGTTCGATCTTCTCCAGGAGCGCCTTGGGTGCATCCTTGAACAGCAGGTGTGCCTCGTCGAAAAAGAACACCAGCACGGGCTGCTCCGGGTCGCCGAGTTCCGGGAGGTTCTCGAACAGCTCCGACAGCAACCAGAGCAGGAAGGTCGAGTACACCCGCGGGCTCATGACGAGCTGGTCGGCGGCCAGGATATTGATGACGCCGCGACCATCCCTGGCCGTGCGCATGAAGTCCTCCAGTTGCAGAGCCGGTTCGCCGAAGAACTTCCGCCCGCCTTCGCGCTCGAGCATCAGGAGGCGCCGCAGGATGGCGTTCACCGACGCCTTGGATACGCCAAAGCCGGTGCCCAGCTCCTTGCTGTGGTTGCCGAGGTATTCCAGCGTCGAACGCAGGTCCGCGAGGTCCACCAGCAGCATGCCCTCGTTGTCTGCGAACTCGAACACCAGCATCATGACGCTCTCCTGGGTCTCGTTCAGGTCGAGCAGCCGCGACAGCATTTGCGGGCCCATCTCCGAGATCGTAGAGCGCACCGGCGTGCCTTTCTTGCCGAAAAGATCCCAAAAGGCGACGGGGTAGGGACACTGCCGGTAGTCTTCAATGCCGATACTCGCGACGCGCTCGTCCACCTTCGGGTGCGGCTTGCCGGGCTGGCTCATGCCGGAGATGTCGCCCTTGACGTCGGCGAGGAACACCGGCACGCCGAGGTCCGAGAAGCCCTCCGCCAGGCACTGTAGCGTCACCGTCTTGCCCGTGCCGGTCGCGCCGGCCACCAGGCCGTGCCGGTTGGCATAGCGCGGGTTGAGAGAGACCTGGCCCGCGTCGGAGCCACCGATAAGAATGCCGTCAGACATAAGAGAGATTTCCTGTACCGATTGGATGGTTGGGGACCGGGGGCAGGGCCGACCCTGTTCCCAGTATAGACCTCAGTTGCGCCTGCGCTCCCATGCCAGCAGGGCCGCCATCGCCGCCATGGGCACGAGGCACAGCAGCAGCACCCCGTGCCAGGGGAGGAGACTGACGGCCAGTCCCGCCGTGAGCGAGGCGGCGGCCTGGCAGGTAAACACCACCGAGTCGTTCAGCGCCTGGGCGCGAAATTGCTCGCCGTCGCCGTAGGTCGTAGGCAGGAGCGCGGTGCCGGACACGAACAGGAAGTTCCAGCCGACGCCAAGGAGTACAAGCTGGCCCCAGAATCCCGCGACCGAGACGTCCAGGAGCCCGATGACAATGGTGACCGTGTAACAGGCCAGGCCCATGGCCATCAGCCCGCGCATGCCGACCCGGCTGAACAGCCAGGCGGTCAGCAGGGACGGCAGGAACATGGCCGCGATGTGAGACTGGATCACCCACTTCGTGGCGTCGAGGCTGTGGCCGTGGTGCAGGTGCATGCTCACCGGCGTTGCCGTCATGACGAAGGACATCACCATGAACGCGCTCGCGCCGGCGCCGATCGCAAGGACCAGCGCGGGGCTCGCCAGCATTCCCCGCGCGGGCCGCCCGCCGTCCGCCGCCTGTGTCGTCATGGGGGCTGGCCGGTAGGGGAGCAGGAGCAGCGCGGCGCAACCGATGGTCGCGGCACCCAGCCAGTAGGAGCCCTGGTAGTCGATTGCCGTCAGGCCGCGGCCCAGCAGCGCCAGTTCCGGGCCGATGATGGCGGCGCCGATTCCCGCGAGCATGATGATGGAGGCGGCCGTGGGGCCGCGGTGCAGAGCGACGCTCTCCATCGCGGCGAACCGGATCTGTTGCATCGCGGCCGCCATCGCGCCCAGCAGGGCGGCTGACAGGGAGAACAGGGCGAAGCTGCCGATTGCCAGGGCCGCCGACGCCAGCAGGCAGGCGGCGGCGCCGATCAACAGGAACAGTGCGAAGGTGCGCCTGCGCCCCAGGCGCTGCATACCGCGCGCCGCGGGAATGACACCGCAGGCAGTGCCCACCACCATCGCCGTGATGGGCAGGGTCGCCCAGCGTTCGGAGGGCGCCAGCTGCGCGCCGATGATACTGCCGATCAGCATGGTCATGGGCACGGCGCTGAGCGCGACGGCGTTCACCGCCGCCAGCAGCCAGACGGTGCTGTAGGGTGAGCTCATCGGCCCAGACTACGGCAACCACAACCGGGGGGCGACGCCTTTTTGCCGGCAGGCCTCAGTCGAGGTCCTCGCCGACCTTCTCGCCGACCTTCTCGCCGACCTTCGCGCGGGCCTCGAGCGCCTCCTCCAGGGTGGCCGGCAGGGGGCAGCCCTTGCACAGGTACTTGATGCGCTCGTAGCAGTCCAGGGCCTCGTCGGTCTTGCCCTGTTCCCTGAGCGCGCCACAGACTTCCACGGAGCCGGTCAGCTGGCGGACGTAGAAGGCGTCCAGCTCCCGGGTCGCCGGGTGCAACGGTTCCGGGGCGGCGAGGTCCGTCGTCGGTGCCGCGGGGGCAGCGGCCTCGGTATCGAGTCCGGTTGCAGCCGCCGCGGGTTCGGGGCGGGCCTTCATCTGCACCGCGGCGCGCTCAAGTCGCGCTTCCTTCACGGTGTCGGCCTGCTCGGGGACGGCCTCTTCCATCGCAAAAAAGGGCGCGTGGGAAATTCGCTGTGGTTCCAATTGCTCGGGGAAGGAGATCAACAGGGCCACGCCGACCACACTGGCGCCGACCAGGCCCAGCGCCCAGGCCGGGCGCAGGGACCTCGGCGCGCGCGGGGTGTTCTCCCGCGCGTAGGACAGGATCCGCTCGTCCAGTTGTCGCGGCGAGCGGGGCTCCGGCAGCTGCAGGCTGTCCCGGTCCTTGTTCATATCGCTTCTCCCAGTTGCCTGCGCAACCCGTTGCGGGCATAGCGCAGGCGGCTCTTGACCGTCTCGTGACCGGTGTCCGTGATCGCGGCGATATCTTCCAGGGAAAACCCCTGTTCCTTCAGCAGCAGCGTATCGCGCTGCTCACCCGGGAGCGCGGCAAGCGCAGCGGGCAGGTCGCTCACCGCCGGTTCCGCCGCGGGGTCCGCGAGCGCCGACTCCGGCACGTCGTCCAGGTTTTCGTGGCGATTGTCGCGCCGCCGCCAGTAGTCAGCCAGCCTCCTGCGCCCGATGCTGAACAGCCAGGTCCTGAACTGCGCGCGCGGCTCGTAGCGCGGCGCCGCGTCCACCACCGCCACCCAGGCTTCCTGTGCCAGGTCCTCGACCACTGCCTGCTGCGGGCAGCTGTTGTACAGGAAGGCGAAGAGGCTGTCCTTGTGACGGCGATAGAGGCACTCGAAAGCGCCGGCGTCCCCGTCGCGGTACGCCAGCATGAGTGCCTCGTCGCTCTTCAGGCGGTGGATGAACGCGAGCATCCCGCTCCCTGTGCGCAGGTTCAGGAACCCGAGGATAAGGATTGTGCGAGTTCGATCAAGTGGACAAATTCACCGCGATAGCCGTGGGGGTCGTTGCCGCGGGAACCGCGGGCCAGGGCGAGGGCGTCGTCGTAGTCCCACGACCCGGTCCAGGTGCCGCCCTTGAGGAGCTGGCCGAACCCGGCGACGCTGGCGGCGAAGCGGAGGTTGGTCGATCCCTGCGCAATGCTGTCGCGCAGGTTGTTCCTGTCGATGGTGCGGGTGACCAGTTCGCTACTTGTGCTGCCCGGTGCCTTGTAACGCAGTTTGACGTGGGCCAGTTCGCCGCCGTGGGCTTGTTCGGGTGCCTCGCGGCGTGCGTAGCGCAGGTCGGGAATGCGCTCGCCGCCGCTGCCTGCCAGCACGATCTCGTACAGGGCGGTGACCGTGTGGCCGGCGCCGATGTCCCCGGCGTCGACCTTGTCGTTGTCGAAGTCCTCGCGTTCGAGCAGGCGGTTCTCGTAGCCGATCAGGCGGTATTCGCTCACCGTGGCGGGATTGAACTCTACCTGGACTTTCACATCGGACGCGATGGTTAGCAGGGTGGACTGCATCTCGCTGACCAGCACTTTCTGCGCCTCGCGCAGGCTGTCGATATACGCCGCGTTGCCGTTGCCCACGTCCGCCATCTGCTCCATCAGCGCGTAGTTGTAGTTGCCGCTGCCGAAGCCCAGGGTGGAGAGGGCGATACCGCGCTCGCGCTTGCGCGCCACCAGGTCCTTCAGCGCCTCCATGTCCACCGTGCCCACGTTCATATCGCCGTCCGAGGCGATGATCACGCGGTTGATCCCGCCCTCGATACGGTGCTGCTCCGCCAGGGCGTAGGCGAGTTCGATGCCGGCGCTGCCGTGGGTGCTGCCCCCGGCCTCGAGGCCCTGCAGGGCGGCGAGAATCTTCGCCTTCTGGTCGCCGGGCGTGCTCTCCAGTGCGGTGCCGGCAGCCCCGGCGTAGACGGCGATGGCGATGCGGTCATCGGCGCGCATGCGGTTGACCAGCAGGCGCAGGGATTTCTTCACCAGCTCCAGCTTGTTGGGTGCGCGCATGCTGCCCGACACATCCACCAGGAACACCAGGTTTGCGGGCGGTCGCGCAGCGGGCTCCGGTTCAAAACCCTTGAGGCCGACCTGCAGGAGGTGGTGGTTGTCGCTCCAGGGCGCCGGTGCGAGTTCCGTGTGGATGCTGAAGGGCTGCCCGCTCGCCGGCGGCGACGCGTAGTCGTAATTGAAATAATTGATCATCTCCTCGAGGCGAACGGCATCGGTGGGGGGCAGCCGGCCCTCGTGGGCGAGCATACGCCGCACGTTGGCGTAACCCGCCGTGTCCACATCGATGCTGAAGGTGGACACCGGCGTCTCCGCGACACGCATGACACCGTTGTCGGGATAGTCGATATAGTTCTCGCGGTCCACCGTGTACACGGGCGCGATGTGAGGCATCGGGGACGGTGCATGGCCGCTGGAATAGGCAAAGAGTCTGCGCTCGGCGGCCGCGTCCGCGGCGAACTGTCCCAGCTTGGCGAGCACGCCCGGCTCGGGAGACGGCTGCCGGTGGACTTGCCCGGGGCTCGTGGCGGCTTCCTCTCCCACTGCCTCCACGGTGGATTGGGCGATGGGTGCCTCCAGTGGCGTATCCGGGTGTGTTGCGACCGGCGCCTCCTTCTCCGCGCCATCGTGTCGCTCGGCGCAGGCCGCGGTGAGTGCGAGTACCAGGGTGATGCTGACAATGCGTGTCGTGGCCGTCATGGGGGCCTCCTGTCTGTGTGTGGTCCGGTGCTTAATCGCGCGGGGAGGGCAGAAGGGGTTAAGGCCCGGAAAATTTTTTTCTACCTGTCGCCTGCCCGACGCGCTTGAAAAGTGGACAGGTGGTGCGCGACGGCACCGCGGGGGAGGATGAGGGCGACTCGCAGCAAGGGAAAACACAGGGGTAAACGCCATGACGACTGCCACTACGGGTTCTATGACCGGTTCCATGACCAGCGCTGTCACTCGCGCTGCCGACAACGGGAGAGCCATCGAGTACGCCATCATTCGCGACCGCCTGCGGCGCGGGTCCCGCGCCGGGGCGGAAGGGCCGCATCCCGGGGTCGCCGAGCGCCTGATCCGCGTGCTGGCGGCGACCGCCGGGCTCTTCCTGCTCGGCGCCTGGCTGCAGGAACTGCTCTGGGTCGCGATCGGGGCGGCCACCGTACTTTCCCTGGGGGCGGGAGGAAGGTAGGTCAATTAAAACAGATAGTTACGAATATATATTCATTTTAAATCTACTGTGGCTGCGGCATCCGGCGCAGCGCGTGCCGTCCCGCCGGGCTGCCTTGGACGCCTCCCCGGTGCCGGGTTAGGATGTCGCCGAAGCCACTCCCAGAAACCGGCCCATGGAAGACGCCGTCCTCACGCTCTCGCTGCCGCAGCTCTCCCTCGCGCTGGTACCGGTGGCTATCACGCTGCTGATCCTGTGGCGCTGGTCCTTCGGCGTCGGCAACCCGCTCTACGCGCTGGGCCGCATGCTCGCGCAGCTCCTCCTGATCGGTTACGTGCTGGCCTGGATATTCGGCGCGGGCAACGGCGTGCTCATCGTGCTCGTGCTGGCCATCATGTTGCTCGCATCCAGCTGGATCGCGCTGGGTACCGTGAAGGAAAACCGCCGGCGGCTGCTCGGCGCCTCGCTCGCCTCGATCGTGCTCGGCGGCGGCTTTACCCTCGCCCTGATCACGCAGGGTGTGCTGCAACTGGATCCCTGGTACCTGCCCCGCTACATGATCCCGCTCGCCGGCATGGTGTTCGCCAACTCGATGACCGCGGTCAGCCTGGCGGCCGAGCGACTCTACGCGGAGCTCGACCACGGCCTGGACTGGTCGGGCGCGCGGCACGCCGCCTACCAGGCGGCCATGATCCCGGTGATCAATTCGCTGTTTGCGGTGGGGCTGGTGTCGCTGCCGGGAATGATGACGGGCCAGATCCTGTCCGGCGTGTCACCACTGGTAGCGGCGCGCTACCAGATTATGGTCATGTGCATGATTTTTGCCTCGGCGGGCATATCGACCGCACTGTTTCTCGCGCTTTGCCGCCGTCATGTCATGGTCGGCGCGGGGACCGGTCGGCAGGCCGGCGGTTGACGCCGGCGTCTTGGCCTATACTGGACGTATGAATCCGGTGCCTTCCACGAACAGGTTGTTTGCGCTGCTCCTGTTGCTGGCTGCAGTTTACGCGCCCACCGCACAGGCGGCCGAGGCCTGGCTGATCGATGTGAGCGGCGCAATCGGTCCCGCAACTGCCGATCACATGGTGCGCGGGCTCGAGCAGGCGCAGGCCGCCGACGCGACCCTCGTCATCCTGCGCATCGACACGCCCGGCGGCCTGGATACGGCCATGCGCGACATGATCAAGGCGGTGCTGGCCGCCGATATTCCGATCGTCGCCCATGTCGCCCCCGGGGGAGCGCGGGCGGCCAGCGCCGGTACCTACCTGCTCTACGCCTCCCACGTGGCCGCGATGGCGCCCGGCACCAACCTCGGGGCTGCCACCCCAGTGCAGGTCGGCTCGCCGGGTATGCCCCGTCTGCCCGCCGGGGAAGAGCCCGCGGAGGAGCCGGCACCCGCGGGCGCAACGCCCATGGAAAAGAAGATGGTCAACGATGCGGTGGCCTACATCCAGAGCCTCGCCCAGTTGCGCGGCCGCAACGCGGAATGGGCTGAGCGCGCGGTGCGGGACGGGTCCAGCCTCTCCGCCGAAGACGCCCTCGCCGAGGGGGTGATCGACCTTGTCGCCGCGGATACCGGCGCGCTGCTGGACGCCCTGGACGGACGCGAGGTGCAGGTGGGCGCTACCGCCCACACCCTCGAGACACAGCGTCTCGCCGTCCACACGCACGAGGTGGACTGGCGCAGCGAGTTCCTCGCCGTGATTACCAACCCCAATGTGGCCTACGTGCTGATGCTCATCGGCATCTACGGGCTGTTGCTCGAGTTTTACAACCCCGGTATCGGCGTGCCGGGCGTCACCGGCGCCATCTGCCTGTTTCTCGCGCTGTACGCGTTCCAGGCACTGCCCGTCAGCTATGCCGGCCTCGCGCTCATCCTGCTCGGCATAGCGTTGATGACGGCGGAGGCCTTTGCCCCCAGCTTCGGTGTGCTCGGGCTTGGGGGCGTGGGGGCATTTATCATCGGCTCCATCATGCTCATGGACACAGAGGTGCCCGGGTACCAGCTGGCGCTGCCGCTGGTGCTGGCCCTGGCCGCCACCAGCGTAGGCCTGCTGGTATTCGTGCTGGGCATGGTATTGCGCGCGCGGCGCCAGGACGTGGTCAGCGGGATGGAGCGCCTGCTGGGTGCATCCGCCGCGGTGGAGGTCGTGCGCGACGATGGCGCCTGGGTGCGCCTGGAAGGCGAGCTGTGGGCTGTCGACTGCGAGGAGGCTCTCAGTCTCAAGGACACGGTGACCGTGGACGCGGTGGACGGCACCCGGCTGCGGGTCAGCAGGCGTTAGCAGGCCGGGGAGAGAAAGGAGGACGGGTTATGTTTGAAATGTTCGGTGGTGTGATCCTGTTTGTCGTTATCGCCCTCGCGATCACCCTATTCAAGGTGCTGCGCGAGTATGAGCGCGGCGTCATCTTCATGCTGGGTCGGTTCTACAAGGTCAAGGGTCCGGGGCTGATCATCGTCATTCCCGTACTGCAGCAAATGGTGCGGGTGGATCTGCGGACGGTGGTTATGGACGTGCCCACCCAGGATGTCATCTCGCGGGACAACGTGTCGGTGCAGGTCAACGCGGTCATTTATTTCCGGGTGCTCGACCCTGAGCGGGCCATCATACAGGTGGAGAACTTCCTCGAGGCCACCAGCCAGCTCTCCCAGACCACGCTGCGCTCGGTACTGGGCCAGCATGAGCTGGACGACATGCTCGCGGAACGGGAGAAGCTCAACGCGGACGTGCAGGAAATTCTCGACAAGCAGACCGCCGCCTGGGGTATCAAGGTGGCCAACGTCGAGATCAAGCACGTCGATCTCAACGAGACCATGGTGCGCGCCATCGCCAAGCAGGCCGAGGCGGAGCGGGAGCGGCGCGCCAAGGTGATCCACGCCGTGGGCGAATCGGAGGCCGCTGAAAAACTGGCTGACGCCGCCCGGGTGCTCGCAGAACAGGACCAGGCGATCCAGCTGCGCTACCTGCAGACCCTGGTGGAGGTCGCCGGGGACAAGAACTCGACCATAGTCTTCCCGATACCCATCGACCTGCTGGAGAAACTGCGCTCCTAGGTTTCTTCTGGCCTCGGTCCGCTAGTTTTCCTCGCCGAACCAGTCGCGCATTTTTTCGGCCGCGCGCGCGCGAACATCGTCGTTGATGTATGCCGCGACCGCTGCGACGGCCAGGGCGAGCACACCCAGGTCGTCCACGTAGCCGACCCCGGGCGTGAGGTCGGTGACCGCATCCAGTGGGACTATGAAGTAGCCCAGGGCGCCTGCAATGGTCGCCTTGGCCCACTTCGGGGCCTTCTCTTCCTGCGCCGCGTAGTACAGCAGCAGCGCCTTCTCGACCACCTCCCGGCCGGCGCTCGCCGCGTAGCCCTTCAGCTTGTCCCAGAAGCCCTTGTCCGAATAGGCCTGTTCGTACTCGTTCTCGTCGCTCATGCTTGTCATCCCCGCTCGATGTCTCCCCGGTGCACCGGTCGCACAATCCGTCCTAGGTGGGGCGATGCCGTCGTGGCCGGGACATTACCCGAACAGCCAGGGCGTCAGCTCGTCGCGGTTCTGCACGACGATCTGCTGTGCCGCCGGGTCGTCGCTGCTTTCACCCGGGTCTATGTGCAGCAGTTTCAGCACGTAGGGCACCAGCCGTCCCCGCGTATGGATCTCCAGCGCACCGCCCGTCATGCCGTAGTCGGCCTCTACCACCTCGCGCTGTTCCGGCCGCAGCCGCGGGTCCGCCGCGATGCGCAGTACCACGTCCGTATTCCACTCGGCATCGCCATCGACGCCGTGCTCCGAGTCGTCCAGTATCTCCGGGATGTCCCGGAAGCGACTGAGGACGAAGTCCCGGTACTCCAGGTTTTTCTCGCACCAGGCGCGCACGTGCCAGCGCAGGCCCGTATAGACCAGGGTGTGGGGGACGATGATCCGGCCCTCGCGGTCCGGGTTGTTGACAGAGACGTAGTCTACCTCGAGGCGCTTCTGCTGCCGGGCCGCCCGCACGATCGGTCGCAGCACTTCGGGGCGCACGTCGCGCACGGGCTGGGACAGGACCTCGACGTTCGCGACACTGAGCGCGAGGGACTCGAACATGTTCATCAGCTCGTTGTTGCGCGCCATGAGGTGAAGGTACTCGTCCGCCAGCCCGCGGGTAACCTGTGGCTGGAAGTCCCGCGTGGGCTTGTAGCCCTTGAGATACTTGTCGTACTCGATGTTGCCCGGCCCTACCTCGCGGCGGTAGTTGTTGATGTCCTTGCTGGCCTGTTGCCGGCCGATACCGAACGTATCGCAGAGATGCCGCGTGGTCAGGCGCCCCTCCCAGAGCACGATGGTCTCGATATAGCGGTAGCGCAATAACAGGTCCCAGCGGAAGGGCCACTTGGTTTCTCTGCGCGTGGGCATACCTCGAATCCTTGCTGCGTTTCCCGTTACCGGCGGCAGGTGCAGTGGCCAGTATAGGGGTCGGCGCGATTCAAGGGTAGCGGTGCGCCGCGGTTGTCGCGCCGCGCCGGAGTTGGTTAGACTCAGGGCGTCGACACGCCGGCGAGGGCGCCCCCTTGAAGATTCCCGCTATCTGCTCACTCTGCCTGCTGCTCTGGGTATCGCCCGCGGCGGCGGAGGCGCCCCCGGCGGTAACGCCCGGGATGGTGGAGCGGGCCCACTCGCTGATGGCGGAGGCACGGCGGGAAAACGTGGCTTACGCCGTGGTCGAATCCCTGACCACGGAGGTGGGGCCGCGGCTGGCGGGCACCGACGCCGAGGAGCGCGCAAGGCAATGGGCGCTGCGCACCCTGCGCGACCTGGGGTTCGAGTCGGTCCGCGAGGAGCGCTTCGAAGTTCCCCTCTGGTCCCGGGGTGAGGAGAGGGCGGAGATCGTCGCGCCGTTTCCCCAGCCCCTGCGGATTACGGCGCTGGGCGGCAGTACCGCCACCGGTGCCGCAGGTGTGGAGGGGGATGTCGTGGCCGTTGCGTCGGTGGCCGAACTGCGGGCAGCGCCGGCCGCAAGCCTCTCCGGCCGCATCGTGTTCGTCGACGAGGTCATGGCGCGCAGCCGCGACGGGTCGGGGTACGTTCTCGCCGTGGGCAAGCGCCGTATGGCGGCCTATCTCGCCGCGGAAAAGGGAGCCCTGGCGGTGTTGATCCGCTCGGTGGGTACCAGCAGTCATCGCTTCGCCCACACGGGGCAGATGCGCAGGGTTACGGATGAGGGGGCGTCCGGGGTCCCGGCGGCGGCCCTGACCGCACCCGACGCGGACCAGCTGCGCCGCGCACTTGCCTTCGGCGGGCCGGTCAGGGTCCGCGTGGTGCTGACGCCGCGCACCGGTACGCTGGCGCCCTCGGGCAACGTAATCGCCGACATCCCCGGGCGCGAGGCGCCGGACGAGATCGTCCTGGTGGGCGCGCACCTCGATTCCTGGGACCAGGGTACCGGGGCCGTGGACGACGGCGCGGGTGTGGGTATCGTCGTGGCGGCGGCGAAGTTGTTGATGGACCACCTGCCGGAGGGGCCGCGACGCACCGTGCGCGTGGTGCTGTTCGGCTCCGAGGAAGTGGGATTGGTCGGTGCAGCTCACTACGCCAGGGTTCACGCCGGTGAGCTCGAGGGGCATATCGTCGCCACCGAGTCCGACTTCGGTGCCGGGGACATCTGGCGCTTCGATTCCAACGTGGCGGAACACGCGTTGCCCGCGGCGGATGCGATCGGTGAGGTATTGGCGAAGCTGGGCATCGCGCGGGGTGGCAACACTGCCCACGGTGGCCCGGATATGAAGTACATCCGCGAGGCGGGAGTGCCCGTCGTCGGCCTGATGCAGGACGGCACCGACTACTTCGACCTGCACCATACCCCCGACGACACCCTGGACAAGATCGCCCCCCGGGACCTGGACCAGAACGTGGCCGCCTATGCCGCTTTCCTCTACCTCGTGGCGGAGGGTCGCGTCAGTTTTCGCTAGTCCAGCACGGCCTTGGGCAGGTGCTTGGCGATATCCCGGCGCGCCACCGCCGCGCGCGCCACACGCTTGATGGCGAGGACGAAGGCGGCCGCACGCAGGTCCAGGTCGTGCTTGCCGGCGAGGTCGGCGACGTCAGTGTAGGCGCGGCGCATGTGGCGCTCCAGTTCCTCGCGTACCTTTTCCACCGGCCAGCGGTACTGCTGGATATTCTGGCTCCACTCGAAGTAGCTGACCGTGACGCCGCCGGCGTTGGCGAGTATGTCGGGAATCACGGTAACCCCGCGCTCTTCGAGTCGCCTGTGCGCGTCGGGCGTCACCGGGCCGTTGGCCGCCTCCACCACGACGTCGGCCTGCACGTCGTCCGCATTGTCGCCGTTGATCGCGGCCTCCAGCGCCGCGGGGATAAGAACGTCGGCCTTGCCGGTCAGCACCTGCTCCCCCGGGATGGCATCGGCGCCGTCGAATCCTTCGACCACGCCGTGTTCGGCGACCCAGTCGAGCAGTGCCGGGATGTCGATGCCCTTGTCATTGGCGAGGCCGCCACTCACGTCGGAGACGGCGACGATGCGCCCTCCCTCCCCGGCGATAAGGCGCGCGGCGTGACTGCCGACGTTGCCGAAACCCTGGATCGCTACGGTCACATCCGACAGGGATCGGCCGCCGCCTTTGAGGTACTCCTCCAGTGCGTACATCACCCCCCGGCCAGTGGCTTCTTCGCGCCCCAGCGAACCGAACAGGTCGACGGGTTTGCCGGTTACCACGCCGGGGTTGAACCCGTTGAAGCGCGAATACTCGTCCATGATCCAGGCCATGACCTGGCCGTTGGTGCCCACATCCGGTGCGGGGATATCAATGGTGGGGCCGATGACCTCCTTCAGCAGGTCCACGAAGGTGGTCGTGATCCTGTTGAGTTCGCTGGCGCTCAGCTTGCCCGGGTCGCAGTTGATGCCGCCCTTGGCACCGCCGTAGGGCACGTCCACCACCGCGGTCTTCCAGGTCATCAGGCTGGCCAGCCCCGCCGCGTGATCCTCGTCCATCGACGGGTGGAAGCGCAGCCCGCCCTTCATCGGCCCGCGCACATTGTTGTGTTGCACGCGGTAGCCCATATGGTGCAGCAATTCCCCGTCGTCACTCTCCGAGATGATCTCGACCCGCACCACGCGGCGCGGTGTGAGCAGGATGGAGCGCAGTTGCTCGGAGAGGCCCAGAAAGTCGGCGGCCTCCCCGAAGAAGTGATTGGTGGCATCCAGCACGGTGTGTTCTCCCTCTCCTACGGATTGCGGCTAGTTCGAGACAAAGCCTAGACCAGGCGCGGCCGGTGCGCTATCCGCCGCGTTGCCCGTATGGTGTCGGCCAGTTGTCGGGGACGACCATGAAGCGCGATGTCTCCATGCCGGCGTCGTCCAGTGCGGCGACCATCTGCGGGCGTCCGCCCGCGGCAAAGTGCCGTGCGATCCCCGCTCGCAGTTCGTCCGCGCCGAGTACTTCGCGCCCGTTCGCCGCCGCGGGCGATAACCAGTGCAGCCGATGCAGGGGCAGGTAGCCGGCGACAACGGGTCGCTCGAGGAAGTCCGCAACGCTGCGCTGGCGCAGCCAGGTGCCGGTGGCATTGTCCGGGTTGTGTCCCGGCGGCAGTGCCAGGTCGCCGGTGAGCGGCTGGAACAGGCGGCCGCGCAGGGCTATTTCCCTGAGGGGGTCGACGATTCCCAATTCCCCGAGGCGCTTCCTGGCCTGGGGTCGATCCCCGAGGGCTAGCTGTCGCCGGAGCATGTGGTCCAGCTTCAGGTCCAGCCGGTCGCGGCCGTCGGGCCCCAGCCAGCGGGCGCCCGATTCTGCGCCCTCGATGCCGAGGAAGTATTTCGCCGCCAGCTCGAGGTGACAGTGGCGGTCGCGGCGCCGGCAATAGTAGAGGCAGTCGAACTCGCCGAGGGTGCGCCCGTCGTCCCGGACCGGCAGGTTGTGTGCGACCAGTTCGGTGTCCGGGTCCGTGCTGAGGAAGAAGTGCCAGAGCTTTTCGAAGTAGATGCCCAGGCGACGCGGCAGCGGGTGTCCGAGGTGCTGCAGTAGTGCGGTGGCATCGCGGTCCAGTGCCTCGAGCCAGAGTCGCCGTTCCCCCGTCAGGATCGGCGCGCAGTCCGCCGCGCCCGGCTCCCCGGCGCCAATTCTGCGCGACTCGACCAGCGCCGGGCCGAAACAGGCCCAGGCCAGGTCGCGCACCTCTTGTGTCTGGAAGGGATAAATGGGTTGCTCTGCGCTACACTGTCGGTTCGCAGTTATACTACCAGCCCCGGGGCGCAGGGAAGCAGGCGACATGCAGGCATCGTTCAAGACAATCGGTATTCTGGGGCGCAGCCAGCAGGCCGACCTCGCAGAAGTGCTGCGCCTGCTGCTGGACCTTTTGCACGAGCGCGGACTCACCGTGCTGCTGGAGGACGAGCTGGCCGGCTCGGTGGGCGGCGAGCTTCCAAAGACCACCGGGCGCGACGACATCGGCAAGCGCTCCGACCTCGTGATTGTCGTGGGGGGCGACGGCAGCCTGTTGAGTGCGGCCCGCACACTGGCGTACTACGATGCGCCCGTCATCGGCGTCAACCGAGGCAGGCTGGGTTTCCTCACAGACGTGACCCCGGACCTCGTCAGCACCCAGATACCCCAGGTGCTGGATGGGGAGTTCGAAGCGGAAGAACGTTTCCTCCTCGACGCGGAGGTGCGCCGCAATGACGACATCGTCGCCACCGGCGACGCCTTCAACGACGTGGTGGTCAATTCGGGCACCACGGGACAGATGATTGAGATGGAACTGTATATCGACGAGGAGTTTGTCTACCGCCAGCGCGCGGACGGCCTGATCGTGTCCACACCCACCGGCTCCACCGCCTACTCGCTGTCTGGCGGGGGCCCCATCATGCACCCGGCGCTGGACGCCATGGTGCTCGTGCCCATGTTTCCCCACGCCCTGAGCAGCCGCCCCATCGTCATTGACGACGACGCGGAGGTTCGTGTGGACATACTGGAACGCAACCGGATTCACCCGCCCGTGACCTGTGACGGACACATCACCATGACCGCCGAGCCGGGCGACTCCGTCCACATCCGCAAGAAGCCCCACAGCCTGACGCTGCTGCATCCCGTGGGCCACAGTTTCTACGCCAGCTGCAGGGACAAGCTGCGCTGGAGCAACGCGCTGGTCAACTGATGTCCGAGCCGTATGCCGCCCTCAGCGCGCCTGTTGAGGAGGATCTCCTGCCCCTGAGTGCGCTGTTGCATCAGCGCGGCGTCCCGCACAGGGTGGTCGAGGACGGCGGGAAACAGGTGCTCCTGGTGGGGAGCGAGGCGAACGCGGCAGAGGTGCGCGAGCTGTACCGGGCATGGCGGGCGGGAGAGCTGTCCATACGCGTCGCCCACCGGCGCTCCCCCGGCGGCGGGTTCGCACGGGCGGGCAATGCCGCCTGGCTGCGCGCGCCGGTAACCCTGAGCCTGATCGCGCTGTCCATCGCGGGCTTCCTGCTGGTTCACCTCGCGCCCCTGCGGGGATGGGTCACCTATCTCACGTTCATGCCGTTCGCCCTGCGCGACGGCCAGCTCGTATTCGCGGATATGGGGGTGCAGTACTGGCGGCTGGTGACCCCGATCTTTCTCCACTTCGGCTGGCTTCACATCGCGTTCAACTGTCTCTTTCTGTGGGTGTTCGGCTCCCGGGTCGAGCCGGTCATGGGTCGGCTCAATACGCTGATGCTCTGCCTCGTCATCGCCCTGGTCTCCAACACCAGCCAGTACGTCTACGGTGGGCCCGGCATGTTCGGTGGCATGTCCGGCGTGGTTTACGGGCTCCTCGGCTTCGCCTGGCTGGGGCCCCAGTTCCAGCCGCGCTGGCCCTTTCAACCGCCCAAAGCCCTCGTGGTGGCCATGCTGGTGCTGCTCGCCCTGGGATTCGTCGGTATAGGGAAAGCCCTCGGGCTAGGCGGTGTCGCCAATGCGGCGCACGTGGGAGGCTTGCTGTGCGGCGCCGCCCTCGGCGCCATTTTCGGACTGGCGTCGCGGGGCGGCGGGGACAACCCGCCACCACCGCAGGTATAATTGCCGTCCCCCGGCGACCCGGAATTTCGATGGACTACCGCAGTGCCATAGAGGACATGACGTCCGAGACCTACGAACGCCTCAAGCGCGCCGTGGAAATCGGCAAGTGGCCCGATGGCAAGCCCCTGACGCCCGAGCAGCGCGAGGCGACGCTGCAGGCCGTGATCGCCTGGGGCGAACTGCACCTCGAAGAGGCAAAGCGCGTCGGATTCCTGCCGCCCAAACCCGCGGTGCCCGACGGCGACGAGCCCCGGCCGCTGAATTGGCGGCCCCAGGAGCGGAAGGAGAGTGAGTCCCGGTGAGTACACAGGTCGCCGCGGGTGCGGTGCGCAAGATGAAGACCGAGCTGGCGGATCCGGTGAGCTACACCATGTTGCTGGGCGACCGGGAGATTCCCCTCAACCAATACCTGGGCAAGCACCTGGTCCTCGAATACGACGGCCGGATCAACTGTATCCACTGTGACCGCAAGACCAGCAAGAGCTTCAACCAGGGTTACTGTTATCCGTGCTTCAAGCGGCTCGCGCAGTGCGACAGCTGCATCGTCAGTCCTGAAAAATGCCACTACGCGGCGGGCACCTGCCGCGAGCCGGAGTGGGGTGAGGCCCACTGCATGATTGACCACTTCGTGTACCTGGCCAACACCTCGGGCATCAAGGTCGGCATCACCCGCGGCACCCAGGTGCCCACGCGCTGGATGGACCAGGGGGCGACCCAGGCCAGGCCCGTGTTCCGGGTCAGCACCCGGCTGCACTCCGGGCTCGTGGAGACCACCTTCAGCCAACACATCGCGGACAAGACGAACTGGCGCGCCATGCTTAAGGGCGACGCGGAGCCCCTGGACCTGGAAACGATGCGGCTACAGCTGATGGACGATTGTGCCGATGAGTTGGACGCGCTCTGGTCGGCGCACGGCATGCAATCTATTACAGAGTTGCCGGACGAACCAGAGACGCGGATCAGCTACCCGGTCCTGGAGTACCCCGTGAAAGTCACGTCGTTCAACCTGGATAAAAACCCGCTGGCCGAGGGCACGCTGATGGGCATCAAGGGCCAGTACCTGATTTTCGATACCGGGGTCATCAACATGCGTAAATACGGGGGCTACCACCTGGCTCTCAGTTCGGGAGAACAGTGATGCGAGACGCCAATCCGGGCACGATCTACCTCAAGGATTACCGCCCGCCCGAGTACTTGATCGAGCGCACCGAGCTGCACTTCGACCTGCGGGAGGATTACACGACCGTCACCGCCACACTGCAGCTGCGCCGCGACCCGGCGACGCCGCCAGGCACGCCGCTGGAGCTGTCGGGACAGGAACTGGAACTGCTATCCGTGGCCCTGGACGGTGATGAGCTGGGTGCCGGCGCGTATCGCAGCGACGCCGAGACACTGAGCATTCCCGATGTGCCCGCCCAGTTCTCGCTGCGTTGCGTCACGCGGATCAGGCCCCAGGACAACACGTCCCTGGAGGGCCTGTACAAGTCCCGCACCATGTACTGCACCCAGTGCGAGGCGGAGGGTTTCCGCAAGATCACCTACTACCTGGACCGCCCCGACGTCATGTCGGTCTTCACGGTCTCCGTCGAGGCGGAGCGCGATCGCTACCCGGTACTGTTGAGCAACGGCAACCTGCTTGAGTCCGGGGATGCAGGTGGCGGTCGGCACAGCGCCGTCTGGCACGACCCCTTTCCCAAGCCCTGTTACCTGTTTGCACTGGTGGCGGGCGACCTCGCCCACGTGCAGGACAACTTCACCACCTGCGGTGGGCGAGAGGTCACGCTGCGCATTTACGTGGAGGAGAAGGATCTGGGCAAGTGCGACCACGCGATGCTGTCACTGCAGCAGTCAATGCGCTGGGACGAGGAGGTGTACGGTCGCGAGTACGACCTGGATATCTTCAACATCGTGGCCGTCGACGACTTCAACATGGGTGCGATGGAGAACAAGAGTCTCAACATATTTAATACTTCATGCGTGCTGTGCTCCCCCGAGATCACCACCGATATGGGCTTTCAGCGTGTGCAGGCCATCGTGGCCCACGAGTACTTTCACAACTGGAGCGGCAACCGGGTGACCTGCCGCGACTGGTTCCAGTTGAGCCTGAAGGAGGGGTTTACCGTATTCCGCGACGCCGAGTTCTCCGCCGACATGGGCTCTCGCACCGTCAAGCGCGTGGAGGACGCCACGCTGTTGCGCACGGCCCAGTTCGCCGAGGACGCGGGCCCAATGGCGCACCCGGTGCGCCCGGACTCCTACATGGAGATCAACAATTTCTACACGCTGACGGTGTACGAGAAGGGCGCGGAAGTGGTGCGCATGATTCACACGCTGCTCGGCCCCGACGCCTTTCGCCGCGGTTCGGACCTGTATTTCGAACGCCACGACGGCCAGGCGGTCACCTGCGAGGACTTTGTCGTGGCCATGGAGGATGCGAGCGGCGTCGACCTCGGCCAGTTCCGCAACTGGTATTCCCAGGCCGGGACCCCGCGGCTCACGGTGAGCGGTACCTACGACGAGGCCGCCGGGCGCTATACTCTCGAGGTGACCCAGGACTGCCCCGCGACGCCGGGCCAGCCGGAGAAAAAATCTTTCGTCATACCCCTCGCGCTGGGGCTGCTGGGGGACGCGGGCAACCTGCCGCTGCGTCTCGCCGGCATCGAGCCGGACCCGGAGGTGGGAGACAACACTCACTGTGTCCTCACGGTCGACCGGCCCACGCAGACCTATACCTTCGAGGGAGTGCGCGAGCGGCCGGTGCCCTCTTTGCTGCGCGGATTTTCAGCCCCCGTGCGGCTGCAGTACGACTACAGTGCGGAGGATCTCTGCGCGCTGATAAGCCGGGACGACGACGGCTTCGTGCGCTGGGACAGTGCCCAGGCGTTGGCGACGGGTGCCATTGAAAAAGTGCAGTCGGTGTTGGAAGAGGGCGGTGAACCGCAACTCGAGCCGCTGCTCGCCAAAGCCTGCGCCGCACTGCTGGAGGATACATCGCTGGACGCGGCCATGGTCGCCGAGATGTTGCGCCTGCCCGGTGAGAACTACCTCGCCGAGCTGGCCAGCCAGGACGGTGGCGCCGACGTGGACGGGATACACCGCGCGCGGGAGTTCGTGCAACGTGAGCTGGGTGGCGCACTCGAACCGGCCCTGCTGGAGCGCTATCGCGCCCTGGACAGCGACGAGCCCTACGCTCCAGAGGCGGGCCAGATCGCGCGGCGCTGCCTGCGCAATACCTGCCTGGATTTCCTGGTCTGCGCTGACGCGAAACACCTCGACCTGGCGCTGCGCCAGTACGAGGCCGCCGGCAACATGACCGACCGGCTCGCGGCGCTGCGCGCTATTGCGTTTTACGGCGACGACGCCCAGCGCGATACGGCGTTGGATACCTTTTACGAGAACTGGCGCCACGAGTCGCTCGTGGTCAACCAGTGGCTGCAGGTACAGGCGTCCATCCCGGGTGAGGGAGCGCTGGCGCGGGTCCAGGGACTGATGTCCCACCCTGAATTCGACCTGCGCAACCCGAACAAGGTGCGCGCCCTCGTCGGCGTGTTCAGCGCCCAGAACCCGGTGAATTTCCATCGCCTGGATGGCGCCGGTTACCGGTTTCTCGCCGATGTCGTGCTGGAGCTCAACGCCATCAACCCCCAGATCGCAGCGCGCCTGCTGACGCCGCTGACCAAGTGGCGCAATTACACCGGGCGGGCGGAGCTGATGACGTCGGAACTGCAGCGCCTGGCGGACGCCCCGACGCTGTCCCCCGATGTTTTCGAGGTGGTGACCAAGTCCCTGCCGTAGGTGGGGGGGTGGCTCAGATCTCCTGGGGATAGAGTTCCAGGTGCTCGCCGGTGTCCCGGTTGTGGCGCCGCGCGGTCCGGCGCAGCCGGCTGGCGCAGGCGGTCAGCGCCTCGCCGTTCCAGTCGCCCCCTGCATTGCCGTAGAGTGCGCCGTCGAGGTCGTCGAGGGCCCGGTCGAGGTCCCGGTCGTCGAAATAGGCGGCCACCGCCTGCAGTGAGGCGATGTCGATCCGGCCTGTCGCCGCCTGCGCCCACTCGATCAGCGCCTGGCGGGCGGCGGTCCCGTCACCCGCGCCGCTCGCCTTCCTCAACGCGCGCCAGGCCTCGCCCTCCGAGGGCCCGCGCGGTACCACGCGCCGATCGCGCACAGTCGGCTCGCGGCGCGTGAAAAAATAGAAAAGTGTCGCCAGCCAGCCGAGCGCGAGGACAGCACTGAGCGCCTGCCAGGGCAGTGCGTCGTGGCCCCCCGCCGCAGCCGGCACCGTCGCCGGTGCCACGGTCGGCGCGGATACCGCCTGTGCCGGAGCGGTGGCATCGGGAACGGCGGCGGCCACCGCGATGCGACGTTCGGGCAGCACCGCCCAGCGCAGCTGATCGGTCTGGGTGTCCCACCAGGGTATGCGAATCTCCGGCAGGACGACCTCTCCGCTGCGGGTGGGTACGATGGCCGCGCTGTCGCGGCGCCGGCCCATCAGTCCGCTGCCGACCTCGATCTCTGAGATCTCCGGCTGGTCCGGGTAGAACTTGAGGCCGTCCACCGGGGTGAACAGCACCGGCGGCAACTGGGCGCCCTGCAGTCCCTCGCCCTCGATGCGTACGGTGCGGGTGGCCGACTCACCCGCGCGCAGGGATTCGGGCGGCGTGGACCACTCCTCGGTGAGCGTGATGCGCTGCGCCGGCAGCCAGGTATCGCCCGTGAACTGCTCCGGCCGGGGCAGGACCTCCACACTGAGGGGCTGCGTCACCCGGCGCAGCCGACGACCGCCGCCCATGTCGAAGAAACTGCGCCGCCCGGTGGCCTCGCGTGCGGTGAATACCTGCGAGGGTATCTCCAGGGTCCCGGAGTGCTCGGGAAAGATCGCGTAGCGCACCTCGTGCACCAGCCAGGTGTTGCCGTCGATTGTGCGCTGGAAGGATTTCTGCTCGAGTGGCTTGACGAAGGCACCGTCCATCTCCAGTTCGGAGACACTGCGGCCGTCCAGGTTCACCGCCTGCATCACACGCAGGGTCAGGATCAACTGTCCCTGCACATAGACCTGTTCGCGATCGACTTCCGCCTCGAACAAAACGGCCTGGCCGCCCGTCTGTGCGTCGGGCGCGGCCGTGACCGTGACGGGCAGGGGATTGGTCAATGCGCTGCCGATGCGCAGTGCCGGAATCTGCAGGTTGCCCATTATTTTCGGTGCCAGGTCAATCAGCAGTTGCTTGCTGTGGCTGCGCTCGCCGTTGATGAAGCGCATCTGGCTGCTCGTGGAGCGCTGCAATATCTGGAAATCTGCCAGCAGTGGGCGCAGGTCCGCGTCGCTCAGTTCCTCCCCGCCGGTGGCGGTGATGGTCAGCCTGAGGGAATCGCCGAGGGCCACGCGGTTGCGGTCGATAGAGACCGACACCGCCGCCGCCGTACTGCCCGCGAACAGCAGCAGGGCCAGCGCCAGCGGATAAACCAGCCTACCAGTAGACATCGCTATTGCTCCTCTGTCCTTCCTGTTGTCGCCGTTTGCTCTCGTAGCGGAATTTCTCGCGCAACAGGCCCGAGGGGTCGTCGGGGACGCGCCGCAGCCACTGCTCCAGTGCCTGGTCGCGCTCCTGGTCCTCCGAGCTCTCCACCTGCGCCGGCGCGCCCGGTTGCTCCTGCTCAGCGCCGGGCGGGGCCTGGGCCAGCTGTCTTTCGCCGGGCTCCCCCCGCTGCTCCTGTGGGTCGCCGCCCTGGTGTCCCGGGCGCTCCTGCGCCTGTTCCTCCTCCTGCGCGGCGCCTTGCTGTGCCTGCCGGTCCTGCCGGTCCTGTTCCGGGTCTGAGTCTCCCTGGTGCTGTTGTCCCGGCTGCTGCGACCCCTGCTGCCCGTTCTCTTCGCCGGCCTGTTGCCGGTCCTGCTGGTTTCCGGCCTGCTGCTGTTGGTCCCGGGCCCCGTCTTCCCCCTGTTGTTGCTGCGATTCGCCCTGTTGTTGTTCCTGTTGCCGTTCTTGTTGCTGCTGCAGACGCGTTACCAGTTCCAGGTTGCTCTCAGCGTCCTCGCGACCCGGTTCCCGGCGCAGGGATTCCTTGTAGGCGCTCGCCGCCTCCTCGAGACGGCCCGCCCGCGCCAGGGCATTGCCCCGGTTGTACCAGTTGTCCGCGCCGTCCCCGGTGGAAAAGTACTCGGTCGCCGTCTCGAAATCGCCGTCGCGGTAGGCGGCAGTGCCCGCCCAGTCGGGGTCGTCGAACAGCCGGGCGGCGCTCCCGGTATCGCCGCTTTGCAGCGCCCGCGCTCCCTGCTGGTCCGGGGTGAGCCAGAGATCGTTCCAGGGGTCGGCGCGGGCCGTCTCGGGGGCTGCGACCACCAGCAGCGGCAGTAGCCCCAGTACCAGGCCGCGACGGAACAGCAGCAACACCAGCGGCAGCAGCGCGAGCACGAGGAGATAGCCCTTGTCCTCCCAGCTATCGGCGGTGCGCTGCAGTTCCAGCGTCTCTCCCGCGTCCTGTAGCAGGTTGTCCGCCAGCAGGTAGTCGAGGTCCGAGTCGTCGATCTGCATACGGCGGTACCGGCCACCGGTGTCCTCGGCCAGTCCGCGCAGGGTCTGCTCGTCCAGCCCGGGCATCACGATGGTGCCCGCCTCGTCGCGCACGAAGCCGCCGCGCTGCAGCGGGATGGGGGCGCCGGTCTTCGTACCCACGCCCAGGATGTCCAGTTGTACGCCGCGACCTTCCAGCAGGCGCGCGATCGCCCGGCGGTCCTTCGCGGTGACGCCGTCCGTGACCAGCAGCAAGCCGCCCCGGGCGATGCCCGCCGAGCGCAGCAGTTCGAGGCCGAGGGTCACTGCAGCGAGGGGGTCGCTGCCCGGCAGCGGCATCATGTCCGGGTGCAGCGCCGGGGCAAGGTTGGCGATGGTCGGCGTATCGTCGGTGAGGGGCGTCACGATGTGGGCGTCGCCGGCGTAGGCGATCATGCCGGTCTGGCCCTCGCGGCGTTTGGCGAGGAGGTCCAGCAGTTTCTGCCGCGCGCGGTCCGTGCGCGACGGGGGCAGGTCGGCGGCCTTCATGGAGTAACTGAGGTCCAGCAGCAGCACCAGGGCGTCCTGTTTCTGGTGCACGGGCTGGGGAATTTTCTCCCAGCTCGGGCCGCTCGCCGCGACCGCCGCAAGCGCCCAGCCGGCCACCGCCAGCGGCAGCCACGAGGCGGCGCGCCCGGCGGCGGGGTCCCGCACAAGGTGCCGCAGCAGTTCCGGGGCAATGACGTCCGACCAGCTGCCGCTGCGTCGCCGCGCGTGCCACATCCACAGCCCGAGCAGCGCGGCGGGCAACAGCGACCACAGCCATTCCGGACGCATGAAGTGCAGGCTCATCGCTGCGCGCTCCCGAGCGTGGGCGCCAGCCGCGCCGGGCCGGGTCCCAGGGAGCGCCAGCAGTAGCCGAGCGCCAGCAGGAAACTGAGCGCGAGCGCCGCCAGCAGCGGGAGGTAGCCCAGCGCCTGCCTCGGGCGGTACAGGCTGGTCTCCTGTTCCACGGGCTCGAGTTCGTCGAGGAGATCGTAGATAGTGGCCAGTTCCTGGGGATTGCGGGCGCGGAAATAGCGGCCGCCGGTCTCCGTTGCAATTTTCTGCAATACCGCCTCGTCGAGCTCTGCGGAGGGGTTTACCTGCCGCGCCCCGAAGCTGGAGCCGAAGATACCGGGCAGGGTCAACTCGTCGGCGCCGATGCCGATGGTGTAAATGCGCACGCCGATGTCGGCGGCGAGGCGCGCGGCCTCCAGCGGCTGTACCGCACTGGCGGTGTCCTGCCCGTCGGTGAGCAGGATGAGAACGCGACTCTCGGCGGGCCGCTCCCGGAGTCGCTTCACCGCGAGCCCGATGGCATCGCCGATGGCGGTCTCACGGCCGGCGAAACCGATCTGTGCCTCGCGCAGGAAGCGCTCGACAGTGGCGGTGTCGAAACTCAGCGGCGACTGGACGTAGGCGTTGCCACCGAACAGGATCAACCCGAGACGATCGCCCGCACGGCGCGCTATGAACTGTGCGCCCACTTCCTTTACCGCGTCGATGCGGCGGGCGAGGCCCTGGCCGACCTGCATGTCCTCGACCCGCATGGAACCCGAAATGTCCACAGCGAGCATCAGGTCGCGCCCGCTCTCGGGCAGTTCCACCGCTTCGCCGATCCACACGGGGCGTGCGGCCGCCACCAGCAGCAGCAGCCATACCAGCCACAGCAGGATGCCGGGGAGAGTGCGATTGCCACTCGCGCCGACACGGGGAGCTGCACCCAGTTCCCGCCACTGCTCGAAGAAGGGCGCGCGCAGGGCTGACTGCTGTGTGCTCGCCGCGGGCACCAGCCGGCGCACCAGCCAGGGCAGCGGTGCAAGTGCAATCATCCACGGCCAGAGCCACTCGATCACGCGGCCACCTCGTGGCGCTCGATCCAGTTGCGCGCAGCGCGCGCAATACGCTCACAGTTCACCGCATCGGTCGCCGGTCGGTACAGCGCATCGCCGAAGTCCGTGTCGAAACCGCTGTCACCGCGCACGCTCTCGCGCAGGAAATTCACCCAGGCCTCGCCGTGGATGGACGCGACATCCCGCCGCGGGTAGGCGCAAAGGGCGACGCTTTTCAGCAGTGCGTTCGCACCGGTAAGGAAACGCACCGCGTCGCCGTCCGCGGCGTACTGCGCCTCGAGGGTTTGCAGCTGTAGCGCCGCGCGCCTGCGATAGGCGTTTGCGCGATGCCTGCGCCACAGGTACCACGCCAGGGTCCCGAGGGCGGCGAGCAGTGCGATGGCCAGCATCCACCAGCCCGGGGCGGGGGGCCACCAGCCCACCGCCGCCGGTTCACGCAACGGCGCCAGCGCCGCGAGGGGATCCTGTGGGTTCATCGCCGCCTGTCCCCGTAATAGCCCTGTAACAGTGCAAAGGGCGGGCGGTCTGTCGCTGCAACGAGCAGCGGGATGCCCAGGCGCCCCATGTCCTGCGTGAGGGCATCCCGCCGCGCCAGGAAGGCCGCCGCGTAGCGCGCACGCAGTCGACGGTCACCCGTGTACAGTTCACTGCGCTCGCGGCCGTCGGTGACGGCATAGGTACCGGAGCGCGGCAATTGTGCCTCCAGCGGATCGGTGCACTGCACTGCGGTGATTTCCGTGTGCTTGGCGAGTTCGAAGAGCTGCTCACGCGCCACCGCTTCGGTGGCGCCGAGAAAGTCGCTGATGAGAAAGATGCTCGATCCCGGGCGCGCGATCCGGCGCAGCTTGGCGAGCATCGGGGCGAAGCCGTCGCCGTCGTCACCGGCGGGCCGGGGCAGGGCGCAATTGTAGGCCTCGATCTCGGAGAGCAGCCCGAGGGCCGTGCGGCGGCTGCGCCGGGGCCTGATTTCCCGGTGACCGGCCTCGTTGAACACCAGGCCGCCGACGCGGTCGCCCCCGATCAGCGCGGCCCATGTGAGCAGGCTGGCGATGTGCGCCGCCAGGACCGACTTGAAGCAGTGTGCGGATCCGAAGAACATGCCGGTGCGCTGGTCGACGACCACGAGTACCGGTCGCTCGCGCTCCTCGCGGAAGAGCTTGGTGTGAGGATTGCCGGTGCGCGCGGTGACGCGCCAGTCGATGGCGCGCACATCGTCGCCGCTCTGGTAGGCCCGCACTTCCTCGAAGTCGATACCGCGGCCGCGAAAGTTGGTCTTGTTGGGGCCGGCGAGGATGTTCAGCGCCCGGTTCTGGCGGGTGAGGCTGAGCTGCCGCGCGGGGAAGCGCAGAGCTATCAGGTCGTTGATATCGACGTAGGCCCCGCGGACCGGGGCGTTGAGGTCGGCGACGGGCATGGCGGCCTCAGCCGACCGGGACCACCGACAGCAGCTCGTCGATGACGGTGTTGGGCGTCACACCATTGGCCTCCGCTTCGAAACTCAGCAGCAGGCGGTGGCGCAGCACGTCCGCCGCGACAGCCTGTACATCGTCCGGGCTGACAAAGTCGCGTCCGCGCAACCAGGCGTGGGCGCGTGCGCAGCGGTCCAGCGCTATCGTTGCACGCGGGCTGCCGCCGTACTCGATCCAGTTGGCGAGGCGGTCGCAGTAGGTACCCGGCGAGCGGGTGGCGATCACCAGTTGCACCATGTAGCGCTCCACCGCCTCGGACATGTGTAGCGCCAGTGCCTCCCGGCGCGCCGCGAACACCGCGGACTGGGCCAGAGGGGAGGGGCGGCCGGCGGCCGTGCCGCTGGCCTCCTCGCGGGTCAGGCTGAGAATGCGTGCCTCGGCGTCTGCGTCCGGGTAATCCACCTCGACGTGCAGGAGAAACCGGTCCAGCTGGGCCTCGGGCAGCGGGTAGGTGCCCTCCTGCTCGATGGGATTCTGTGTCGCCATGACCAGGAACAGCTCGGGCAGGTCCCAGGTTTCGCTGCCGACACTCACCTGGCGCTCCGCCATCGCCTCCAGCAGGGCCGACTGCACCTTGGCGGGCGCCCGGTTGACCTCGTCGGCCAGCACGAGGTTGTGAAAGATCGGGCCGCGCTGGAAGTGGAAACTGCCGTCCTGGGGGCGATAGATCTCCGTACCGGTGACGTCGCCAGGCAGCAGGTCCGGGGTGAACTGGATGCGGTGGAAACTGCCCTCGATACCCTCGGCGAGGCTCTTGATGGCGCGGGTCTTGGCGAGACCGGGCGCACCCTCCACCAGCAGGTGGCCGTCGGCGACCAGGGCGATCATCAGGCGCTCCACCAGGTGCGCCTGGCCGATCACCTGGCTGTCCAGCCATTCCTCTAGGGCCCTGATACCCGGCTGTGCGCTGCCGCCGGGACTGTCCTGTGTCACCTGAATGCTCATAGGCTGTTGCGAGTAGGTCGCCATATCATCCTGTCGGGGAGGGCCGCATTTTAACGGAACCGCCCCTCTCATCCAATCCGCCGGCCCGGCGGGGATTCCTGTGACGCTGGTGGCCGGGGAAAGTTCCCCCGGCGGGCCGGGCCCCGCCGATGGTGTACACTTTCCACGCGGGGCGAAGGTGCATTGGGAGCGTTGCGGCATGGCCTGGAGTGCGGTTAAGGAAAACCTGTTGCGGGAGCTCGATCAGCTGATCGAGGAGCGCGCGGACGACGCCGAGCGGCAGTCCCTGCAGAACCTGTGCGACGCGATGTTTGAGCGCTTCCCGGCGGAGGACATCCGCGAGCAGACCGTGGACAACCTCTTCGGCTGCCTGCGTGCGATGTTGCGCTTCATGCGCGTTTGGCCGAAAGAACAGGCGCGCGTGCGCATCTTCAATACCAGCTACAAGGAGTACGGCTGGGAGAGCCCGCACACCGTTGTGGCGGTGCTCGCCCCCGGCATTCCCTTCTGCACCGCGTCGGTGCGCGGCGAGATCAACCGCCGCAACATCGCCATCCACACCATCCTCAGCGCCAACCTGAATACCCGCCGCAACCCCCGCGGGGCGCTGCTGGACGTGCTGTCCGCAGACGCCGCGGGCGGGGAGGGCGTCTGCGCGGAGTCGCTGATTTTCTTTGAGGTGACGCGCCACGCGCGCCCCGAGGAGCTCGTCGAGCTGCGGGACACGCTGCTGGAGATCCTGGGTGAGGTGCGCGTGGTGGTCGAGGACTTTCCCGCCATGTGTGCCAGGTTGCGCGAGGCACAGGGCCTGGTGGAGGACACTGCCTGCGTGGACCCCCGGCTGCGCGAGGAGGCCGTGGCCTTCCTCAACTGGCTGGAACACGACCACATGACGCTGCTGGGCTACGAGTACCTGCGCGTGGATCCCCCCGGCGGGTCAGGCGTGTCCGTGGATGAATCATCCAGCCTCGGGTTGCTGCGCCTGCGCTCGACCCGGGGCGTGGAGGACCTCTCCACCGACCTGCAGTGCCTGTCCGCCAACCAGCTCCTGCACAAGCAGCTGGCGTTTTCCAAGTCCCGCCGCCGCTCCAGGGTGCACCGCTCCAACTACCCCGACTACGTCGAGGTGCGCGAGTTTGACGGGGAGGGCCGGCTCACGGGGCAGCATCGCTTCATCGGCCTTTACACCTCCGCCGTCTACACCATGGACCCCTGGGAGATCCCCATCCTGAGGCGCAAGGTCGAGCGCATCATGGAGATGTCCGACCTCGGCTGGTCCCAGCACGAGACGCGGGAGCTTCTGCGGGTGCTCCAGGTGTTTCCCCGCGACGAATTGTTCCAGTCCAGCATCGTGGAGCTCTGCGATACGGTCAACACCGTCAATCACATCCAGGAGCGCCGCCAGACCCGCGTCTTCATCCGGCCGGATGTGCACGGCAAGTTCATCAACTGCATCGTCTACGTGCCGCGCGACAACTACCACACGGAGCTGCGGCTGAAGATCGAGGCAATCCTGCAGAACGTATTCCGGGCGGAGGAGCTCCAGTTCACCACCTTTTACTCCGAATCGATACTCGTGCGGGTGTACTTCGTGCTGCAGGTAGACCCCCTGCGCAGGCTCGAGTACGACGTGGCCGATATCCAGCGGCGTATCGAGGACGAGATGCTCACCTGGGAGGACCGCCTCGAACTTCTCCTGTACGAGGAGCTCGGCCAGGAGCGGGGAGAGCAACTTTTCCGCGAGCTGGGACGGGGCTTTCCCCCGGGTTACCAGGACGATTTCGACGTGCGCGTGGCACTCCTGGATATCGAGCAGATCGGGCGCCTCCTGGAAGGGGAGCGACTCGCCATGGACCTTTACCGGCTCGCCGAGGACAGCGGCGACACCCTGCGCCTGCGCCTCTACCGTCATGGCTCCAGCCTGCCGCTCTCCGATGTGCTGCCCATACTGGAGAACCTCGGCCTGCGCGTGGTCAGCGAGCGCCCCTACGACATCGACCTGGCCGACGGCGAACTGATCTGGGTGCAGGAGTTCGAATTGATCTACAGCCTGGCCCAGGACATCTCCGTGGAGGAGGTCAAGGAGGAGTTCGAGGACGCCTTCTCGCGCATATGGTTCGGGGAGGCGGAGAACGACTCCTTTAACCGGCTGTTGATAGGAACCCGCCTGAACTGGCGCGAGATCGCGCTGTTGCGCGCCTACGCCCGCTACCTGAGGCAGGTGCTGTTTCCCTACAGCGTCGAGTACATGGCGGAGACGATGGCCAACCACCTGCCGATCAGCGCGGGAATCGTCGAGTTGTTCCTGACGCGCTTTTCCCCGGCGTTCGACGGCGACGACGAGTGGCGTGCACAGCGCGAGGCGGCGGTGGAGCAGCGCATACTCGACGCCCT
>Ga0126341_1000013_pt1 | contig 32812 bp, 31 predicted proteins | sample OrbTmetagenome_FD_97057 | JGI IMG/M metagenome (GOLD analysis project Ga0126341, IMG submission 97057) | Coral microbial communities from Florida Keys, Florida, USA - Orbicella T D metagenome | ecosystem: Host-associated > Invertebrates > Cnidaria > Coral | place: Florida Keys, Florida, USA... | reverse complement strand
CACGCAGGCCGCCTCCGGGCGGCGCGAACAGGACCCGGGGGCCCCTCTATGCCGATGATGAAACTCGCGCGCGCCGCGCTGCTACATGCGCACGGATCATCCCCTGGCGGAAAAAGAGATGAACCTGCAGGACTTTCTCGCCTACCCGCACCTGCGCCTGTACCTGCCGGGCCTGACCCGGGAGAACACCAGCATGGTGGACGACGTGCTCGGCCAGTACGGGGTGCACCGGCACATCGTGCTGGAGACCACCCAGTTCTCCTCCGCCGTCGGCGTGCTGACGCGCACCGATTCCCTGCTCGTTGCCAATGCGGGTTTTCAAGAGGGCGGGCTCTACCGCGAGCGCATCCTCGGCCACGAGATGCCGGCGGAGCTGAAGCGCATGATCCGCAACACCCACAGCGGCAACCGCGGCAAGATGTCCCTGATGCGCCACACGCGCACCTCCCGCAGCGCGCCCCACCAGTGGATGCGCGCCATGCTCATGAAGCACCTCACCAGCTCGCCCGAGTTGATCAAGCCGGAGACGAAGCCCGAGAGCCCGCTGGAAGGCGGGGAGTCCGTGTCCGAGGCGAGCTGAGCCACCCGGCCCGCCCCGGTACCCGGTACGGCCACAAAAAAACAGTCAGACCTGCTTGTATGGGCGCACAGATGCTCTAGAATGCGCAGTTCCCTCGCGGGAGCGCGGGGCCGGGCTGGTTCTCACCCCCGGATCAGCTAACCTAGGACAGTGATACAGCGGCGCGTGGCCGACCCAGCGGAGCAGAGGACGATGGAAGACAACCAGGCAGTGATCGAGGCCAGCCAGGAAATTACCGCCATGCTGGCGCGGGCACGGGCCGCGCAGGAGCAGATCGCGGACTACACCCAGGAACAGGTGGACGAGCTGATCACCGCCATGGTCTGGGCGGTGGCCCGGGAGGACCGCTCGGAGGAGATCGCCCGCTTCACGGTCGAGGAGACCCAGCTCGGCAACTACGAGGGCAAGTACCTGAAAATCCACCGCAAGACCCGCGCCACGCTGATGGACATCATCGACGACAAATCGGTGGGGGTGATTGAAGAGGACCCGGAACGCAACATCGTCAAGATCGCCAAGCCCGTGGGTGTCATCGGCGCACTGTCGCCCTCCACCAACCCGGAGGCCACGCCGGTGATCAAGTCCATCGCCGCCGTGAAGGGGCGCAACGCCATCATCATCGCGCCGCACCCCCGCGCCAAGCTCACCAACAAGAAGATCTGCGACTACATGCGCGAGGCCATCGAGGCGATGGGCGCACCCGCCGACCTGGTGCAGAGCATCGACGTGCCGACACTGGAGAAGACCAACGAATTGATGCGCCAGTGCGACCGCATCCTGGCCACGGGCGGCGGCGCCATGGTCAAGGCGGCCTATTCCTCGGGCACCCCGGCGCTGGGGGTCGGGGTCGGCAACGCGGTGATCACCGTTGACGACACGGCGGACCTCGACGAGGCGGCGGAAAAAATCCGTACCTCCAAGACACTGGACCTGGCGGCGAGCTGCTCCTCGGACAACTCGGTCATCGTCTTCGAGTCGATCTACGACGAGCTGCTGGCGAAACTGGAATCCGAGGGCGGCTACCTCATGAGCGAGGAGGAAAAAAGTAAGTTGCAAGCGGTCTTATGGAAAGACGGCGCAATCAACGCGGGCATCGTCGCCCAGCCCGCTTCGGTCATTGCCGGTCAGGCCGGCTTCGACGTGCCGGAGGGGAAGCAGTTCCTGATCATCCCGGAAACCGGGACGGGTCCCGACCACCCCTTCTCCGGCGAGAAACTCACCGTCACCATGGCCTTTTACAAGGTGGTGGACATCGACGAGGCCATCGCGCTGACAAATGCGATCCAGGCTTACCAGGGCCAGGGTCACAGCTGCGGTATCTATTCGTACAGCGACGAGAACATCATGCGCCTCGCGGAGGGCACCAAGACCTCGCGGGTGATGGTCAACCAGCCACAGGCCGCGTCCAACAGCGGCAACCTGTGGAACGGCATGCGCCAGACCTTCTCCCTGGGCTGCGGTTCCTGGGGCGGCAACAGCACCAACAACAACATCACCTGGCGCGACCTGATCAACGAGACCTGGGTGTCGAAGCCCCTGGCCGTGACCAAGGAGCTGCCGTCGGACGAGGAGCTGTTCGGCGCGGTCATCGACAAGCTGGGCGGCTGAGCGTTGATCGGTAGGGGCCGTCCCCGGGGTATGGCTTGTCCTCGTCATCCCCGCGCAGGCGGGGATCCAGAATAGCAAGAGCGGTCTCCGGCTCACTGGACCCCCGCCTTCGCGGGGGTGACGGCGGAGTGCGTGGTGGCGAGCTGCAATTGAACCTAACAGGAAGCAACTGAATTGGAATTCAGCCTCAGCGAAGAACAAAAAGCCTACGCGGAGAGCGCCCGGGCCTTCGCCCGGGGCGCACTGGCGCCCAATGCCGCGCGCTGGGACGCGGAGTCCATCTTTCCCAAGGACGCGCTGCGCGCCGCGGGCGAACTCGGCTTCATGGGCATGTACACGCCCGAGAGTGCGGGAGGCCTGGGCATGAGCCGTCTCGACGCCAGCCTCATCGTGGAGGAACTGGCGAAAGGCTGCACTGCCACCGCCGCTTTTCTCACCATCCACAATATGGCGCTGAACATGATCGGTCGCTATTGCAGCGCCGCGGTCATCGAACAGTGGTGCCCGCAGCTCGTCGCCGGTGAGACGCTGGCCTCCTACTGCCTCACCGAGCCCGGCGCCGGGTCCGACGCCGCCTCCCTGCGCACCTCTGCGGTGCGCGACGGGGAGGAGTACGTCGTCAACGGCAGCAAGGTGTTCATCTCCGGCGCGGGGGATACCGATGTCCTGGTGGTCATGCTGCGCACGGGAGACGCGGGTCCCAGGGGTATCTCCGCGCTGCTCATCCCGGCGGACACGCCCGGGATTGCGTACGGCAAGAAGGAAGAGAAGATGGGCTGGAATGCACAGCCCACGCGCATGATCACCTTCGACAATGTGCGGGTACCGGTGGCCAACCGGCTGGGCGAGGAGGGCCAGGGCTTCGCAATAGCCATGGAAGGGCTGGACGGCGGTCGCATCAACATCGCCACCTGCAGTATCGGCACGGCGCAACAGGCGCTGGAGGAAGCCACCGAGTATGTCGGCGAACGCCGCCAGTTCGATACCGCCATCGCGGATTTCCAGGCGACGCAGTTCAGGCTGGCCGACATGTTGACGCACCTGGTGGCGGCCCGGCAGATGGTTCGCCTGGCGGCGTACAAGCTGGATACAAAAGATCTCCAGGCGACCACGTACTGCGCGATGGCTAAACGCTTCGCCACCGATGCGGGTTTCGACATCTGCAACGACGCCCTGCAGTTGCTGGGCGGCTACGGTTACATTCGCGAGTACCCGATGGAGCGCCACGTGCGCGATACCCGCGTGCACCAGATCCTTGAGGGCACTAACGAGATCATGCGCGTGATCATTTCGCGCAAACTGTTAATGGACGGCGCGCTGGAGGTGATTAAATGAGTCTGAGCAGTTCCGAGAAATTGAAGGTCGAGATCCGCGGCAGCGTGGCGCTGCTGACGATGGACAATCCCGCCGCAAACACATGGGACGTCGAGAGCCTGCCGGCCCTGCGCGAGGTGGTGGAGAAACTCAACGCCGACAGGTCGATCTACGCCCTGGTGATTACCGGTGCGGGAGAGAAGTTCTTCTCCGCGGGTGCTGACCTGAAGCTGTTTGCGGACGGGGACCCGGCAACCGCGGCGGACATGGCGCGCTACTTCGGTGAGGGCTTCGAGGCGCTCGCGGATTTTCGTGGCGTGTCGATCGCGGCGATCAACGGTTTCGCCATGGGCGGCGGCCTGGAAGTGGCCCTGGCCTGCGACATACGCATCGCCGAGGAGCAGGCCAAGATGGCGCTGCCAGAGGCGAAGGTCGGCCTGCTGCCCTGCGCCGGCGGCACCCAGCGGCTGTCGTGGCTGGTCGGGGAGGGCTGGGCCAAGCGCGTCATCCTCTGTGGCGAGCGGCTGGACGCGGCCACCGCGGAGCGCATCGGCCTGGTGGAGGAGGTGGTGCCCGGCGGGCAGGCGCTGGAGCGGGCGCTGGCGCTCGCGGAACAGGTGGGCGAACAGAGCCCGACCTCGGTGCGCATGTGCAAGGAGCTGATTCACACGGCGCGGGAACACGCGATCGCCGACGGGCTGCAGGGAGAGCGCGACCGCTTCGTCGAACTCTTCTCCACCGAGGACCAGAAGGAGGGCGTCAACGCGTTCCTGGAAAAAAGGGCCCCGGTGTGGAAGAACGCCTGATGTCCGACGCACCCGTAGTCTTCGAGGAACTCCCGGCCGCCGGGCGCAAGCTGGGTCGCATTACGCTGAATGTGCCCGCGACCCTCAATTCCATCACGCTGGACATGGTGGACCTGCTGCAGGAGCGGCTGGTCGCGTGGCGCATTGATGACGACATCGCCGCCGTGTTCATCGACGGCAGCGGTGAGAAGGCTTTCTGCGCCGGGGGTGATGTGCAGGCACTGCACGCCTCGGCAGTGGCTACCCCAGGCGGCCCCTGCGACTACGCGGAGGCCTTCTTCGCGCGGGAATACCGCATGAATTACACCCTGCACACCTGGCCGAAGCCGCTGGTGTGCTGGGGACACGGCATCGTCATGGGCGGCGGCCTCGGTGTGATGGCCGGCTGTTCGCACCGGGTGGTGACGGAGAAAACCCGTATCGCGATGCCCGAGGTCACCATCGCGCTGTTCCCCGACGTGGGGGGCACCTGGTTCCTCAATCACATGCCCGGCAGCGCGGGGCGCTTCCTCGCGCTGACCGGCGCCTCGATCAACGCCGCCGACGCGATCTACTGCGGCATCGCCGACCGCTTCATCGCGGCCGGGCAGAAGGACGCGGTGCTGCAGTCCCTGCTGGCGCAGGACTGGCAGGCGGAGGCCGCCGCCAATCACGCACTGGTTCGCGGTGTGCTGCGCCCGCTGGGGCAGCAAAGCGCGGACCAGTGTCCCGCAGGACAGGTCGAGCCGCACCTGGCCGCGATCAACGCGCTGTGCGACGGCGATGACATCCACCAGGTCATCGACAACATCACCGCCCTGGATACCGCGGACGAATGGCTGGCGAAGGCAGCTGCCAGCCTGGCCCACGGCTCGAAACTGGCGGCCCTCTGGATCGACCGGCAGCTGCAGGACAACCGGCACGCGTCCCTGCGCGAGGTGTTCCGGTCGGAGATTCGCCTGGTCACCAACATCGTGCGCCACCCGGAGTTTGCCGAGGGCGTGCGCGCACTGCTGATCGACAAGGACCGCAAGCCCGCATGGCAGTTCGCGACGTCCCGGGAGGTGCCCGCCGGGGTGCTGGACGGGTTCTTCGCCGAGCCGTGGGATGTAAATCCTTTGGCAGACTTGTGAATTTGGGGGCGGCGCCTTTTCCTGAGCCGTCATCCCCGCGCAGGCGGGGATCCAGTGAAAGCGCAGAAAGCCCTCTCCTACTTCACCCTGGACCCCCGCCTGCGCGGGGGTGACGAGACTGGGGCTCTGACCCCATTGGGAGAACACTATGGCAAGCGTAGCGTTTATCGGACTGGGCAACATGGGGGGACCCATGGCGGCGAACCTCGTCGAGGCCGGTCACGCGGTCACGGTCTTCGACCTCGTGCAGGAGGCGCTGGACCGCATGCAGGAACTGGGCGCATCGGTCGCGGGCAGCGCAGCGGAGGCCGCCGTCGGCGCCCAGTACGTGATCTCCATGCTGCCGGCGGGGCGCCACGTGGCGGGCATTTACCTGGGCGACGACGGCCTGTTGTCCCAACTGGACACGTCCACCACCGTTCTCGACTGCAGCACCATCGATGCCGCCACCGCGCGCAAGGTCGGCGAGCTGGCGGCGGCGCTGGATGTCGGCTTCATGGACGCACCCGTGTCCGGCGGCGTTGCCGCCGCGCAGGCGGGAACCCTGTCTTTCATGTGCGGAGGCCCCGCCGGGACCTTCGACAAGGCCCGGGTCATCCTGGCGGACATGGGCAAGAACATCTTCCACGCCGGCCCCGCCGGTGCCGGGCAGGTGGCCAAGGGGTGTAACAACATGCTCCTGGCGATTCACATGATCGGCACCTGCGAGGCGCTGGAAATGGGCGCCCGCAACGGCCTGGACCCGGCGGTCCTGTCGGAGATCATGCTCGCCAGTTCGGGCCGCAACTGGTCGCTGGAGGTCTACAACCCGTACCCGGAGGTCATGGACAACGCGCCGGCCAGCAACGGTTACAAGCCGGGCTTCATGGTCGACCTGATGGTCAAGGACCTGGGACTGGCGATGGAAATTGCCGAGGCCTCCGACGTCGATAACGCCATGGGTAAACTTGCACGGGAGCTGTACAGCGCGCACCAGGAGGCGGGCAACGGCCAGCGCGACTTCTCCAGTATCCTCGAGTCCCTCAAGGACTGACTTGTCCATCAATCCTGTTCATATTGCGCATAACCCAAAGCCATGTCGATGCCGTGCGCTGGCGGTAGAATAGGGGAGTCCAAGAGGCCTGTGCGGAGGTCGGGGCATGGAGTTTGACCCCCTACTGCTGGCGCGCATCCAGTTCGCCGCCAACATCAGTTTCCACATCCTGTTTCCAGCCATCACCATAGGGCTGGCCTGGCTGCTGTTGCTGTTCCGGGTGCGGTATACCCTGAGCGGCGACGAGGCGTGGGAGTACGCCTATAACTTCTGGGTGCGAATCTTTGCGCTGACCTTCGCTCTCGGCGTGGTCTCCGGTATCACCATGAGCTTCCAGTTCGGCACCAACTGGCCGGGCTTCATGGAGAGGGCGGGCAATATCGCGGGGCCACTGCTCGGCTACGAGGTCCTCACGGCGTTTTTCCTGGAGGCCTCTTTCCTCGGCATCATGCTGTTCGGCAAGCAGCGCGTGTCCAATCGCATGCACCTCGTCGCCACGTTCCTGGTCGCCCTCGGCACCTCCCTGTCCGCCTTCTGGATACTCGCGCTCAACTCCTGGATGCATACACCGGCGGGCTACAGTATCGACAACGGCGAGTTCTTTGCCGAGAGCTGGCTGGACATCATCTTCAATCCCTCGTTCCCGTATCGCTTTACCCACATGATGCTGGCCAGCTTCCTCACCAGCGCCTTCCTGGTCGCGGGTGTGTCCGCGTGGCGAGTGCGCCGTGGTGTGGACGGCCCCGCCACCTGGAAAGTACTGAAGACCGGCGTGCTCGCCGCTGCAATTCTCATTCCCCTGCAAATATTCGCGGGCGACCAGCACGGCCTGAACACCCTCGAGCATCACCCCGAGAAAATCGCGGCTATGGAGGCCGTCTGGGACACGGAACGCGGCGCCGCTTTTACCCTCGTGGGCCTGCCGAACGAGGAGACCCGCTCCACCGACTACGCGCTGCGGATCCCCTACGCGGCCAGCCTCATTCTCACCCACGAGCTCGAGGGCGAGGTGCGCGGGCTGAACAGTTTCGAGCACCACCCCCCGGTGGCCCCGGTGTTCTGGGCCTTCCGGGTGATGCTGGGCGTGGGCGGGTTGATGCTCCTGGTCTCCTGGTGGGGCGCGTACACGTACTGGCGCGGGCGCGAGCCCGGCCCCGCCCTCCTCGCGGCCCTGTCCGCAATGACGTTCTCGGGCTGGGTGGCGACCCTGGCGGGGTGGTACGTGACCGAGATCGGGCGCCAGCCCTGGGTCGTCTCCGGACTGGTGAAGACCGCGGAGGTTGCCGCAGACCACCCGGCCGCCACGCTCACCGGAACCCTGTTCGGCTACATCGGCCTGTACCTGTTCCTGCTCTACTCCTACATCCAGGCCCTGCGCTACCTGTCCACCAAACCGGCGCGCTCCCTGGCGATGGTGCCGGGCCGGGTGGAGCAGGCGGGGGAGGCGCTGCCGGAATGACGGAGTTCCTGCCGCTGTTTTTCGTGTTCGCCATGGGCCTGGCGCTGCTGGTCTACGTCATACTGGACGGTTTCGATCTCGGTATCGGCATCCTGCTGCCCCTGGGGAACGAGCGCGAGAAGGACATCATGGTGGCCTCCATCGGGCCCTTCTGGGACGCCAACGAAACGTGGATCGTACTCGGCGTGGGCGTCCTGCTGGTCGCCTTTCCACACGCCCACGGCATCGTGCTCACCGCGCTGTACATACCGGTGACCGTCATGTTGTTCGGCCTGATCCTGCGCGGGGTCGCGTTCGATTTCAGGGTCAAGGCGGGCCACGATCGCCGCGCGCTGTGGAACGGGGCTTTTTTTACCGGATCGTTGATCGCGTCGATGTCCCAGGGCTGGATGCTCGGTTCATACATCACCGGCCTGCAGGACACCAATACCAGTCTCGCATTCTCCGCACTGATCGCGCTCACGCTGCCGGCCCTGTACATCATGCTCGGGGGGGCCTGGCTGCTGATCAAGACCGAGGGCGAACTGTTCGACAAGGCCGTGCGCTGGTGCCGACGGGCGCTGTTGCCCATGGGTATGGGCCTGCTGCTGGTCTCGATCGCCACGCCGCTGGTCAGCGAGCGTATCGCCGATCGCTGGTTCACCCTGCCCAACGCCATCGGCCTGCTGCCCATCCCCGTTAGCTGCATCCTCGCGTGGCTGGGCCTCGCCTGGCTCCTGCGGCGTGAAGACATCCTTCGTGCGGGCTACGCCGGGTTCGTCTACCTGGCGCTGGTGGTGATCTGCCTGATGGCGGCCCTGGGACTGGCGTACAGCATCTACCCGTACATCGTCATCGGGCGCATGACGCTGTACGAGGCCGCGGCGGCGACCGGCTCCCTGACCTTTGTTTTCTGGGGTGTGGCGGTGACCCTGCCGCTTATCGCGGGGTACACGATCTACGTCTACCGGGTGTTCGCGGGCAAGGCCACCGGCCTGTCCTACGATTGACGGGGCCGGCGACTACTCGTCGCTGTCGCCGTCCAGCTCCCCCAGGCGCTGTTCGGTCATCTCCTGCATCGTCTGTTCCACTCCCCGCGCCTTCTCCAGCGACTTCTGGTAGGGCTCGGGAATAGCGGTCTCCGCCGCGTCGCCGCCGGCCAGCTGGTACAGGGTCCAGGAGATGGCGCCGAGGGCGAGAATCATGCCGATCAATCGCATAGCAGGTACCTCCCGGCAACAGGGTACCACCGGCGGCCCGGGGGCGTCCCTGTAACTATTGCCCCTGCCGCTCTGACATGGGCCCCGGAGTGGCCTATTCCGCCATGGCGGGGGCGCGGTCCGGGGCGTAGTCTGGGGGGCCCCTGCCCGAGGAGAAGTACCTGCCATGTCCTTCGTGACCGTCGAGAAGCCGCGTCCCTACATCACCCAGATCACCCTCAATCGCCCGGAGCGCATGAACGCGATGGCCTTCGACGTGATGGTGCCCTTCAAGGAGGCGCTGGAGGAGGTCAGCTTCGACAACGATACCCGCGTGGTCGTGGTCACCGGCGCGGGCGAGGGGTTCTGTTCCGGTGCGGACCTGGAAGACCCGGGCTGGATGGACATCTTCGACGGGCTCACGGTGCCCGGTATCGCGCGGCGCGCCATGAAGATTCTCGACGACGTTATCAAGGCCATTCACGATATGCACCAGCCCGTGATCGGTGCCATCAACGGGGCGGCGATCGGGGGCGGTTTCTGCCTGGCCATGGCGACCGATATCCGCATCGCCGCGGAAAACGCCTATTTCCGGCCGGCGGGCATCAACAACGGGCTCACCTCCGCGGAACTGGGCCTGAGCTACCTGCTGCCGCGGGCGGTGGGCACCAGCCGCGCCTTCGAAATAATGCTGACCGGCCGGGACGTGGACGCCGTGGAGGCCGAGCGCTTCGGCATGGTGTCGCGGGTGGTCTCGCGCGGCGACCTGCTGGATGAGTGCTACGCCGTCGCGGAGCGCATCAACGGCTTCAGCCAGCTAGGTGTGGAACTGTCCAAGCAGATGTTGTGGGCGGGCGTGGACGCCGGCAGCCTGCACACCCACATGAACCACGAGGGACACGCCCAGCTCTTCGTGCGCATGACCACCCAGAACTTCGAGGAGGCGATCAAGGCCCGCAAGGAGGGTCGAGCACCGGAGTTCAAGGACTGAACCCCCGCGCGGCTTTTGGTGTACAGTTGATGTCCGGGCGCCCGTGGAGGCCGCGATGGACAACAGCGAGAGAATCCGGGAGATAGATCGCAAGATTTTCCTGGTGGGTATACTGGACTCACCCGGCGCCATCATGGTGGGGCTGGGTGTCTACGCGAAGTTTGCCACCGACGGCGACGCCTTCCTGCCCATCCTCAACAACCCCACGGTCGTCAACGTCATGATCGGCTTCGGTGGTGCCATCATGCTGTGGGGCGCCGCCACCGTCGTCAAGCTGAGCCTCGAGCGGCGGCGGCTGGCGGGCGATCAGTAGCCGCTAGCTGTACGGGAGCAAAAGCACCATGAACGATGGGAACCGCGAGGCGGTAACGCAGATCCAGGCGCTGATCGACGCCGACGCCGACCCGGAGCAGGCACCGCCCTTTGTGCGCGGCATGGACCTGTCGGGGGTGGTGTTCAAATCTGTGGAGGTGGGACACTTCGTCATGGAGTGGACCATAGATGCGCACCTGACGCATTTCGACGGTATTGTCCAGGGCGGCGTTGTCAATGTGGTTGCAGATACCGGCCAGTCCTTCGCCTTCTGGTCGACCAGTACCGGGCCGGAGATGTACTCGACCTACGAATTCACGACGCGTTTCCTGCGGCCGATGAAGACGGGCGATGTGCTGGAAGTGAGTAGCGAGGTGGTCAACCGCTCGCGCCGTGTGGGTGTCATCGAGACCCGTTTCGTCAACCGCGACACCGGCAAGCTGTGCGCGATGGTTACCGGCAGCTGGATGCTGACCGACAGGGAGCTGTCCGGCTAGGGGAGTGCGAGGCCGTGACGCGGATAGTACTGAGCGGCTACATAGAGGTGGCGGACGCCGATATTGACGACGTGCGGCGGGAACTGCCCGCTCACGTGGCGCTCACCCGCGGGGAGCCGGGTTGCCTCGTGTTCGAGGTCACCCCGCGAGCGGACATTCCCGGCCGCTTCGATGTCTACGAGGAGTTCGTGGATCGCGCGGCCTTCGAGGCTCACCAGGAGCGGACGAGGCAATCGCGCTGGGCAGCAGTCACGCTGAACGTGGCCAGGCACTACGAGGTTAGCGGCGACTGACGGCACGGCACAGGAGAACGCGATGACAGATGATAACCCCTACCGCCCCCCTTCATCCGACCTGGCCAACTGGAGCGAGGGCTTGCCGGAGTCGCCGCCGCCGTTCCGTGCGCGCTGGTTGCGCACCGCGGCCTGGTACACGCTGCTCATGCTGGCGCTGTCCATACCATCCACGGCGGACTCCTTCTCCCCGGGCCTTCTGGCGCCTGCGCTGTCGAAGTTCCTGCTCGTGGCGGTCACCGTGCTGGCCATCTACGTGCTCTATGTGATGGTGGGCTACCTTGAGTACCGGTACGCGGCGCGCAATCTGCGAACGGTGTTCTATACCCTGGCAGCCCTGAACCTTGTCCTGGGTACCGCGTCGCTGTTTGAGCTGGGCGGTGATCCGGAGAATCTCTCGGCCTTCGATTTCGCAGCCCTCGGCCTCTACGTATTTTTTGGAGGTGTTATCGCCGTATTCGGTTACCGGATACGCAAGATCCAGACCACCAACCGCTATGTGACGAGCCTTGGGTGGCTCGCGATGCTGCAGGGTATTTGTGCGGCTTCCATTGTCCTGATCATCCTGGCGATCCCCCTCGGAATGTTTTTCGATGTGTTGTTGGTCATGTACTTTTTCAGTGCGGCACGGGAACTGGTGGAGGCGGGCCACCCCTGACCCGGGTCCGCACACAGGGGTGTAAGTCTGGCCGGCGCTGTCCTGCAAAAACCTGGAACAGGAGAGGGAGACCTCATGATCGAGGCGATTTACGTCAGTACCGAACGGCGACAACCCATGGTCGCGCGGCAGGAAGTCGAGTTGCGCACCGGCTCCGGCATCGTCGGCGACCGGCACTTCGGGCGCGCGGACTGGCCGGGCCAGAACCTGACGCTGGTCGAGGCGGAGGAGATCGAGCGCTTCAGCGCGGAGACCGGGGTCGCGCTGGCGCAGGATGCCACGCGGCGCAATATCGTCACACGCGGTGTGCGGCTCAACGATCTCGTCGGCCGTGAATTCGCTATCGGCGATGTCCGGCTCTACGGGGTGGAGCTGTGTGAGCCGTGCAGTACCCTCGGCAAGCTCCTCGCAACCGACGAGCTGTCGCCGCCGTCCGTGGTGAGGGCCTTTGTGCACCGCGCGGGACTGCGTGCCGATGTCGTCAGCGACGGTGTGATCGCGACCGGGATGAAGCTACTGCCCGGGGGGAGGCGGGCAGCGGCGGACGGCGGGTAGCACCGCGCGGCAGGTACGCGAGCGCCGGGCCGCGGTGCAGAGACGTTTCGGCGGCTGAGTCTCAGTCGCCGTTCTTGGCCGCGGCCGCCAGGCTGCCCAGCACCCCCGAGAGCAGGTGCGTATCCCGGCTCTGCCACAACCATACCATCGCCGGTGCGAGGGTCGGCACCAACAGCACGTTGACCTGGTAGAGGATGCCGATCAGGTTGGGCCCCGGCACCAGCACGCCGGGCTGTTGCATGAACGCGGGCCCGAGGCCCACCATCAATTCCTTCAGGCAGACACAGAGCAGGCCTATGGCGATCAGCGGGTAGAGCACCAGCAGGCCCCAGACCCAGGCGGAGAAGTACTCCTTCTTCTGCGTGGCGAAATGCAGCGCGGTATAGAAGGGCAGGGAGTAGGACAACACCTGTGTATTGACGGGGAAACCCAGCCGGTACTCCGCCTGCGAGAGGGGGATCAGCTGCCCGCCGCGCTCGCCGAACTCCGTCATAAGCAGCGCCTGCTTCCCGTCTACGTAGAGCGTGTTGACGACGTCGGGGAACCACCATGTGAGTACGGTGTTGACGAAGCCGATGGCTGGAGTGGCGATTAGGCCGCCGGCGACCGTCCACAGGGCGAAGCAGGGAATCAGCAGGACGAAAACGAACAGCAGGAACTGCCGCAGGTCGCTGCGCTCAGGCACTCGCGGCTTCCGCCCTGGCCGACAGGTAACGCAGGTAGACCACGAAGACGATGAGCACGTCGAGCATGATCAGTGTGGGCCACAGGTACAGGTGAATCCACTTGAAGAACTCCATGTTCCAGTTGCCGAGGTAGAACAGACTGATAATGCGCGCGAGGTTCAGCACCTGTATGGCCAGGAAGCCCAGGCCGATGGCCATGAGCCGGTCGCGCCAGGCCGCCGGGAAAGCGACAACCGCGGCGATCAGCACGATGGTTGCCTCCACGCCGTTGCAGCCGGCCTCGATCGACACCGCGAAGCCCGTGTCGGAAAACTGCAGGACCTTGCCATAGGCCAGTACGGTGTTGTCGAAGGGCAGGATGATGCTCGCGCTGATTCTCGCGAGCGCACCGGTAAACGGCACGATGACGTGCTCCTGCACGGGAACCAGCATCTCCACCGTGAACAGGGCGATCAGCAGCAGCAGAAAGATGGTGATGAAGCGTGTCACGGTAGTGTTCCGGCAGTTTCCGCACAGGGTCCTGCGTCGATTCTACCACGCGGCGGGCACGCCGGGGCGAGTCAGGCGCCGTTGTCGGCCCCGGTGAGCAGGCGCGTGTCGATACCCACCAGGCGGTCGTAGTCGTAGGCCGAGAGCAGGAAGAAGAAAGGGTACTCACTGCTGTGGATGTAGTGCTCTCCCTGCAGGCTGAACAGCTCCAGCGTCACCTCGCCGGCCAGGCTGCTGACGGCGAGCTCCACTTCGGCCTCCGCGGACGCGAGTTCGCGCTGGATGTCCTCGTCCGCCACCCCCTCCACCTGCAGGGCGCGCAGGGCGTTGGCCAGGGCGTCGACCTCGCGCCTGTCCACCGTGTCGCCGGTACCCGATCGCCAGGTCCCGTTGTCCAGGCGCAGGCTGTAGGCATCGCCGGCGATAGCCACGGGCGTGCGCACCTGTAACAGGCGCGGGTCCAGCCAGCCGCCGCTGGTCGCCGGGGCGTCGAAGGTGTTGTAGTCGATACTGTAGATGGCGCTGTGCACTTCGTTGCGGGCGTGTACCTTGCGGAATCCCGGCGCGGTGCCGAGGTAGAACACCCCGAGCTCGGTCCCCTCGCCACGCAGTTCCAGGCGCCGCTGGTAGTAGTAGTCCGCCACCTGGAAGCGCTGCCGTGCCGCGGAGGACTCCGCTACCGGCCAGCCCTCCCCCGCGGCTGCGAGGGCGGACAGCAGCGCGCTCACGCGCTCGCCGTCGGCGGGCAGTTTGTCGAGTTCCGGCAGCACCCAGCGGTCCCCGGAACGCAGGAGAACGGCCTCGTTGTCGTACTCGTCCCCGACGCGAAGCTCCTGGACGGCATCCATGGCAAAGCTGACCATCGGTTCCCGCTGCACCGTCTGCGTTCGCGTCTCCCCCGGCCAGAACAGCACCGCCGCCAGCACGCACTGGATGAGCAGCACCAGCAGCAGCGTGTTGACGTAGTGATTCACGCCGCTATCTCGCGCGCGTAGCGCCGGCGGCGCAGGAACCGGATGCAGCCGCTGCACAGGGCCAGCAGAAGCAGCCACAGGAGCGACAAGCCGTAATTGAAATACTCGATCAGGGATTGCGCCCGGCGCTCCATCGGCGGCAGTGTGCGGTTGAAGTGCCCGCGGGAGCGAATGGCCAGCAGCTGGTCGTCCTCCAGTGCCCAGTCCAGCGTGTTCATGAACAGCTCCAGCGGGCCCAGGTAGCGGGTGCCGGTCGCGGCGACCATGTTCCTCAGCACCTGGTCGTCCATGAAATCGTTGGACGCGAACAGGACGATGCGCGAGGACTCCGGGGAGCGCTGCAACATCCCGCCGTGCGCGGCGGGTGAGGGGCCCGCGACCTCCGGTACCGACTCGCGGCCGGCGAAGAAGGAGTCGAAGCGACCCTGCGTCACGACGCCCAGTGTATGCGCCGCAGGTGCCTGCTCGCCGGGTTCCGGGGGCGGAAAGCCGCCGGCGCCATCCTCGTCGAAGCGCGGCATGATGTCGGGGCTATCGCTCAACCAGGAGCCGGGGGAGCTCCTGAGCAGGACCGCGGAGCGGCGGCCTGTATCCTGGCGCACGGTGACAGGCGATGCCCATGCCATGGTGACCTGGGGCAGGTTGACGGTCACCGGGTGTCGCTGGGACAGCCCGGGGGGGCGCAGGTCGATGAAGTAGGGGTAGTCCAGCAGCATGAGGTCGTTGAACTCGTGGTCGCCGGCCTGCCGGGTCACCGGCGCCGGCAGTACCGCGCTGTGGGGGTCCAGCACCAGCGACTGCCCGACCTCCACGCCGTGATGGGCCAGCCAGTCATCGAGCCCGCTGGGCCAGTCCTGCAGCGCGAGCTGCCCGCCGCCGGATTCGGCGGTGTACGGGGACGTCGCCAGGATCACGGTGCCACCGCGCATGAGGAACTGGTCCACGGCGAATATTGCCGCCTCATCCAGCTCGGCCGGGGCGATCAAGGCCAGGATGTCGGCCTCGGGGGAGATGCTGCCGTCCGACAGGTCCTCGAGCAGGATGGTGTAGTCCCGGCCGACGAGTTGTTCGAGCGTCCTGAAAGTCGGCCCGCCGAGGCTGAAACGCTCCGCCTCTTCCTCCACCGGCGGAACCGACAGCGCGACTGACCGCGTGAGGGAGCGGGCGAAACGCTTCAGGCCGGTGTCCAGGTGGAGGCGGAAGTCTGCTGGGTCGAATTCGCCCACGGGTAGCTGCACGACCTGCTTCTGGTCCGCCAGTGTCATGTAGAAATAGAACGGGCTGGCGTCTCCCTCCTCGGCGACCATGGGCCGGAAGCCCCATTGCTCACCGATGCGGCGGGCTACCACACCGTTGCGCGCCTCCGGTTCGATGAAGCGCACGCTGAACTTGCCTCCCGAGTTCGCCGCGGCGTTGTCGAGTTGCGGCTCGATAGCAGCGCGGAATTCCCGCAGGCGCTGCGGCAGGAGCTCGTCCGCGGACACGTAGCCGATGAACTCCACCGGCGCATCGATGCCGTCGAACAGGTTGCCGCCCATGCGGTAGTCGGAGATGACCTTCTTGACGGCCCGCGTGATGTCAAACTCCGGGTTGCGCAGCAGTACCTCGGTGGGACCGTTCGCCGCGGTACGCACGTCTATCAGGTCACCGAATCCCAGCGACTGGTGCTCGGTGCCGTAGCGCACCAGCACGTTGAAGTAGGCGTTGACCAGCGCGGACTGGTGCCGGTCGGCCACCTGGAAAGGCGTCGCGTTGATGCCGTAGCGGTGGTTTGCCTCTGCCTCCAGGTCGGGGTCCTCGGCGGGGTCGACGAACTCGACCTGGACGGCATTGTCGCCGGCGACAGCGTACTCCCGCAGCAGGTCCTGCAACTGCGGCACCAGGGGTGCCAGCAGCGGGTGGGTGCGGGCGCTGAAGTAGCCGCGAATCAGGAGCGGCTCCTCCAGTTGCCCGAGAAAGCTGCGGGTGGGCGCGGAAATCGAGTAGAGCCTGCCCTCGGTCGTGTCCCAGCGCAGCCGGTCGAGCTGGCTCAGCAATGTGTTGGCCACGAGCAGGTTGACCAGCAGCAGAGCGATTCCGGTGCGCCAGTGCCGGTGGCGATCCGTTCCAGCGCCACGCGCCCAGCGATCGCGCTCGAGGTAGAAGACGTTGAGCGCCAGGAAGCCTGCGACGAGGCTCAGGTAGTAGAACAGGTCGCGGGCGTCGATGATGCCGCGGGCGATGCTGTCGAAGCGCGCACCGGAGCCCAGCAATCGGAGTATCACCCCGGTGCGGTCGTCAAAGAAATCCGTCACCTGGGGGCTGCCCAGCAGGTAGAGCGTACCGCACAGGGCGACGCTGCCGATGAGGCTGACGATCGGGTTGTCGGTGCGGGCGGACACGAAGAGACCGATGGCCAGGTAGGCCGACCCCAGCAACAGGGCCGCGAGGTAGCCCGCCAGCACGGGGCCGGGATCCAGGTTGGCGATGAGCGCGACGGTCACGGGGAGGGGGAGTGTGCTCAGTATGGCGAGCAGCAGCAGGGTAAAGCAGGCGCGAAACTTGCCGAGCACGAAGTGCCACAGCGGGGCGGGCTGTGTGAGCACGTGCTCGAGGGTGCCATTGCGGCGCTCCTCGCTCCACATGCGCATGGTCAGTGCGGCGCACAGGAAAATCAGCAGGATCGGCATCCACTCGAACAGTGGGCGCACGTCCGCGATATTGCGCGCGAAGAAGGATTCGACCCAGAAGAACGTGAACAGCGTCGCCGCCGCGAAGCTCGCCAGGAACAGCCAGGCCACGGGCGAGGCGAAGAACAACCCCACCTCCTTGCGCGCAACCCGGCGCACCACCGAGTCAGTCGCCACGGCCGCTTACCTCGCGGTAGACGCTCTCCATATCCCCTGGCGCCTCCAGTCGTTGGTCCATGGCGAGCCGGCCCTCGCGCAGTACCAGGACCCGGTCGCAGACAGCGTCGACCTCCTGCATGATGTGTGTGGAGAGTATTACAGTCGCCGCTCGCGCCAGGCGCCGGATCAGCTCGCGCATGTCCTCGGTCTGGCCGGGGTCGAGGCCGTTGGTCGGCTCGTCCAGGATGAGCAGCCGCGGCTTGTCGAGGATGGCCTGCGCGACCCCGACCCGCTGCCGCAGGCCGCGGGAGAGTGTGCTGATACGGTCCAGCGCCCGGTCCCTGAGGTCTGTGGCGAGGATTGCCTCGCGCACGGTGGCCATGCGACGCCCCGACTCGATGCCCTTGAGCGTGGCGGCATACTCCAGGTAATCGACCACCACCATGTCCGGGTAGACCGGGGTGTTTTCCGGCAGGTAGCCGAGCTGGCGCTGCACGGCCGCGGGCTCTGCGGCGATGTCCGTGCCATCGACCTTGACGCTGCCCGAGGTCGGTTCCAGGTAGCCGCTGAGCATGCGCATGATCGTGGTCTTGCCGGCGCCGTTGTGCCCCAACAGTCCGACGATCTCGTTGTCGCCGATGGCGAAGGACACGTCCTGGACGGCCCGCGTGCCGCCGTAGTGGCGCGTCAGGGACTCGACTTCAATCACGATTCGGCTTCACTGTCTGGCGACCGGGTCGGTGGGATGTGTGCACGGCGAGTCTACAGGTCGAACAGCAGTTTGACGATGAAGGCCACCAGCACAAGGTTCAGCACCAACCTGATCAGCCCCTCCCCACGTGTCACCGTGAAATGCGCCCCCAGGTAGCCGCCGATGGAATTGCCCAGTGCCAGGGCGAGACCGACGATCCACAGCAGCTCGACCTGGCTGGCGAACACCAGGAGCGCGACGACTGTGTAGCTGGCGATGATGAACACCTTGTGCATATTGGTGCGCACGAGGTCCAGGCCCATGACCCGGTTGAGGATGGGCATGATAATGAAACCGACGCCGAGCTGAATGAACCCGCCCCAGAACCCGGCCCCGACCATCAGGATGTGGCCGCTGATCAGCTGGCGGCGGGAGGGTCCCGCGGCGGCGCCGGCCTGCCCGCCGCGATCGAAATGCATGACCAGCATGACACCCAGCATGATGAGGGCCAGTGCACGGTTGAACCAGACCCCCTCCAGCCGGGTGCCCACCATGGCGCCGGCGACGGCGCCCGGTATAGCGCAGGCCGCGAGGGTGATACTCAGGCGGAAGTCGCTGAAGCCCCTGCGGGCGAAGGTCGCGATGGCGGTGATGTTCTGGGCCAGGATGGCGATGCGGTTGGTACCGTTGGCCACCGGCCCCGGCAGGCCCATGAAAACCATGACCGGCACGGTGAGCAGTGAGCCGCCCCCCGCCATGACATTCAGGAAGCCCCCCACCACGCCCACGGCCACCAGCAGGGCGGCCTGCCAGAGTTCGATCACCCGGCTACGCCTCGGTCCAGGGCTCGCGCATGGTCACGAATTCCTCGGCGCTGGTGGGATGAATACCGATGGTGGAATCGAACTGGGCCTTGGTGGCGCCCGCGCGCAGGGCGATGGCGATCCCCTGCATGATCTCCCCGGCGTCGGGCCCCATCATGTGCACGCCCACGACGCGGTCGCTGGCGGTGTCCACCACGAGTTTCATGAACGCCTGTTCCTCGCGACCTCCCAGGGTGTGTTTCATCGGGCGAAAGGTCGACTTGTAGAGGGTGACGTCGCCGAACTCCGCGCGCGCCGCCTCCTCGGTGAAACCCACCGTGCCGATGTTGGGCTGGCAGAACACTGCGGTGGGGATGAAGTCGTAGTCGACAGGCTGGTCGCGGTCGCCGAACTGCTTGCGCGCGAATGCCATGCCCTCGGCCAGGGCGACCGGGGTCAGCTCCATGTGGCCCACGACGTCGCCCAGCGCAAAAATGCTCGGCACGCTGGTGCGAAAGTCCCGATCCACCTCGACGGTGCCGCTGTCGGTGAGCGCCACGTCGACGTTTTCCAGGCCGAGGCCCTCGAGGTGTGGCTTGCGTCCCGTGGCGTAGAGCACGGTGTCCGCCTCGACGACGGTGCCGTCGGTGAGGGTCACGTCGAGGCCGTCCGCACCCCGGGCGATGGACTCCACGTTGACCTCGAAGCGCAGGTCGACCCCCGAGCGCGCGATTTCCCGGGCGGCGTGCGCGCGGATATCGGCGTCGAACCCGCGCAGGAACAGGGGGCCGCGATAGAGTTGGGTCACCCGGGCGCCGAGTCCATTGAAAATACCGGCGAATTCCACGGCGATATAGCCCCCGCCCACGATGAGCAGGCGGCGGGGAAAGTGCTCGAGGTCGAAGACCTCGTTGGAGGTAATCGCCAGATCGCTGCCCGGGAACGCCGGTACGTGGGGCCAGCCGCCGGTGGCGATAAGGATGCGGTCGGTGCTGTACCTGGAATCGGCGACCGCCACCGTGTGGTCGTCCAGGATGCGCCCGCGGCCGTCGATCACCCGGGCATCCACACCCTGGAGCAGGTCGCGGTAGATACCGTTGAGGCGCGCAATCTCCACTCTCTTGTTGTCGCGCAGCACGTGCCAGTCGAAGGGCGGCCTGGTGCTGTCCCAGCCGAAGCCGCGGGCGTCCTCGAAGGCCTTGCCGAACTCCGAGGCATAGACATACAGTTTTTTGGGCACGCAGCCCACGTTGACGCAGGTGCCGCCCATGTAGCGGTCCTCGACGATGGCGACGCGGGCGCCGGCTGCGGCCGCCATCCGCGCCGCCCGCACCCCGCCGGACCCTGCGCCGATGACAAACAGGTCGAAGTCGCGTTCGCTCATGGTTCACTCCCCCCAGCAGGGGTCCAGTCTAGCAGCCCGGGTTCGCTTCGGGCCATCCCCGGTGCCCGGAGCTTGTGCCGGTGGCCTCTTGCCCTATCATGTAAGCCCCGCAAGCGATGAGCGCGCCCGCCGGGGCGCAACAAGGAAAAGGTGAATATATGTACATCCGGAACCGACTGGCCGCCCTCGCGGCCGCCCTCCTCACACTGTTGACGGTATCCCTGCCCGCGTCGGCTGACACGGGTGAAGCCCCCGCGGACGAGATCGTCCTGAAAAACGGTTCGCGTATCCTGGGCACCATCACCGGGTCCCGCGACGGCGTGGTCACGGTGGACACGGATTTCGCCGGCACCGTGACGATCGAACTGGCCCAGGTGGAGACCCTGAACAGCACCGCGACAACCACATTGTTGCTGGCGGACAGTACCGTGGTCCGGGATGTGCCGCTGCAGATCGACGCCGGGCAGCTGGTTGCAGGCGGTGCGCAGCCCCGCCCCCTGGAGGAGCTCGCCGTGGTGAACCCGGAGCCCTGGGAACTGGGTGAGGGTTACAAGTGGACCGGCCTGGTCAACTTCGCCTGGCTGCTGGAGCGGGGCAACACGGACAAGGACGAGCTGGACTACAAGTTTGAAACCGAGTGGAGAAGTACCCACGACCGCTACCGCCTGAGTTTCAAGGGCGAGGAGGACGAGGCCAACAACGTCAAGACCGCGGACAACTGGCTGGCCAACGCGAAGTGGGATTACTTCCTGACCGACCCGAACTACTGGGGCATGCTGGCACAGGCCGAGAAGGACAAGTTCGCGGACCTCGACCTGCGCTGGCTTGTGGGTCCCTACATCGGGCGGCAGTTCCTCGATACCTCGCTGCTGTCGATAGCCGGGGAGTGGGGTGTGTCCTATGTCACCGAGGAGTTCAATGTCGCCGAGGACCAGGACTACCCCGCCACCAACTGGGATATCAACGTGAGCAGCGCCTACCTCGGCGGCGACTCGCGCCTGTACGTGCACCAGTTCGGCCTGTGGAACCTGGACGAAACCTCGGACGTGGTCATCAACACAACCCTGGGGCTGGCATTCCCGCTGCTGTTCAACTTCGAGGCCGCCGCGGAAATCCTGTGGGAGTACGACTCGGGTGCCGTCGACGGGGTCGATGACATGGACGAGACCTACGCCATCCGCATCGGCTACACCTGGTAAGCGACGCGCGGTTTTCCCGATAGCGTGAGCTAAGCTGGCAGATTACCGCCGGGCCGGGAGGCCCGGCGCGCCGTTCGAACGGGTGGGTGGGGTCCGGCTCCGCCTCAGCGGGAGCCCTTGATCAGGCTGCGGAACCAGTCGTTGAGGGTTTCGTGCTTGTAGTCGGTGAATTCCCCGGCGTCCATGAACATGCCGTGCTCGCGGCACACCTCGTACCAGATGTGGGGCTGATCGGGGTCGGAGACCTTCTCCATGTCCCGCCCGCAGCGGGGACAGGCGATATCCTCGACGGTGTCCCACTTCTTGCCCTCGGCGGCGCTGCCGACGTCCAGGGCGTCCCCCATCCACTTGCTCTTGAGCAGCTCGGCCTCGCCGTGGTCAAACCAGAGGCCCCGGCAGTTGGTGCAGCGGTCGATCAACAGGTCCCCGCCATAGGTGATCTCCTCCATCCCGTGGCCGCATTTGGGGCACTCGATGGAGTGTACTTCCGGGTTGTATTCCATAGGGTTATCCCACTGTTCCAAGTGTGCCTACAGTATAGTTGGCTATTCCCGGCCTACAAACCCGGATTGCCCCCCACGTGGGTTGAAATTTTAGTCGCAAGCCCGGAAATCCCGCCTACACTAGAAAATGCGGTAGTTACTGGCGACATGGAGCGCACAGGCAATGGCTATGCTGGATAAGGAACTCGCCCAGGCCACCAAGATGGCCGAACGGGCGAACAGGAAGGTGGAACAGCTGCGCAGGCGGCTGGTCGCTGAATCAGAGAAGACTCACTCGAAGCTCAAGAGCGAGCTGAGTTCAGCGCGCAAGCGCCACAAGGCGGCCAACACCCGCCTGAAGAAAGCCCGGAACAAGCTGCGCAAACAGGCGACCCCCGGGAACCAGGCCAAGGTGGACGCCCTGCTGAAACAGGTGCAGGAACTGGCCGAGACCGTGGCCAGTGCAGCCAGGGAGGCCTACGAGGCCGCGGAGAAGCTGGTCACGGCCAGGGCCGACGCCCTGTTGGCCGCGCGACGGGCCCAGGCCGCGAACCAGGCGGCGAGCGTGGTGGAGGCCGCGACAAAGGCCGCCAAGCGGCCGGCGCGCAAGAAGAAGCCCGGCAAGAAAAACCTCGCGAAGAAAAAGCCCGCGAAAAAGAAGACCGCGAAAAAGAAGACCGTGAAGAAAAAGGCCGCAAAGAAGAAGGCCGTAAAGAAGAAGGTCGGGAAAAAGAAGGCCGCCCCCAGGAAAAAAGCCGCGCGCAAGGCGCCTGCCCGCAAGAAGAAGGCCGCGCCGAAAAAGCGCAAGGCCGCTCCCAGGCGCAAGGCCGGCTGAGCCCCGGGGCACCCCGGGACAGGACACGGTCCGGCGGTGCCCTGACGCCAGGATTTTTGGCCCCTGGGAACCTGCTCTACGGGGGCCGCCGGGCGTATAGTTCGCGCGAATTCCCCGGGAGCGGTCCGGCCGTCCCGCCATCCAGGTCCGCCTGAACCGTCCGTGTACGACCCTGTCGACCAACGCCCGGCGGGTGCGGATTCCAAGGGAGTAAACCCGTGACCCAGCTGACTCGACTCCTGACCGCACTCCCGCTGCTTCTCGTCGCAGCCTGCGGCGAACCCCAGGGGCGCGGGGAGATTTCCGGCAGCGCCGTACCGGCGCCGGTGATTGAACAGCGGGCAGCGCGCCAGCGCGCCGCCGCGCCGCCGGAGGATGCGCAGCGCCAGATACTCTTCGGCGACCTGCACGTGCACACCTCGTTCTCCCCGGACGCTTTCATCATGGCCATGCCGCTGATGGGCGGCAGCGGGCTGCATCCGCCCGCGGACGCCTGCGATTTTGCCCGCTACTGCTCCAGCCTGGACTTCTGGTCCATCAACGACCACGCGGAGGGTATCTCGACCCGCCGCTGGGCGGAAACACGGGAGAGTATCCGCGAGTGCAACGCGATCGCGGGGGACCCGGACAACCCCGATATGGTGACCTTCCTCGGCTGGGAGTGGAGCCAGGTGAACACCGACCCCAAGAAACACTACGGGCACAAGAACGTCATCTTCGTCGATACCGCTGATACGGAAACCCCCACTCGCGCAATCGCGTCCCCCCGGGACCAGCTCGGCCGGGCACCGATGGGGCGAGTCGCCCAGCTCATGATGTCCCTGATGGACTTCGAAAACAGGTCATACTACTGGGGCATCCCCCACTACTACGACGAGATCGCCGCGATGCCGATTTGCGAGAAGGGGGTCGATGCGCGCGACCTGCCGCCCGATTGCATGGACATCGCGGAGGACCCCCGGGAGCTCTTCGCCAAGCTGGACCAGTGGGGATTCGACAGTATCGTGATTCCCCACGGCAACGCCTGGGGTATGAATACGCCGCCCACCACGAGTTTCGACAAGCAGCTCAACCGCAGCCAGCACGACACAAAGCGCCAGATACTTTTTGAGGTGTACTCCGGGCACGGCAACTCCGAGGAGTACCGCGACTGGCGCGCGATCGGTGTCGGCGAGGACGGCGCCCTGCAGTGCCCCGAGCCCGGCGACGACTACCTGCCCTGCTGCTGGCGCGCCGGGGAGATTATTCGCGAGCGCTGCGACGCCGCGGGCATCGACGCCGCCGAGTGCGATGTCCGCGCTCGTGAGGCGCGGCAGAATTTCGCCGAGGCAGGCATTTCCGGGCACCTGGCTATTCCCGGCCAGCAGGTCTCCGACTGGCTCGACTGCGGCACCTGCCCGGACTGTTTCAACGAGCCCATGGACCACCGCCCCGCGACAACGGCCCAGTACGCCTACGCCATCACGGACTTCGAACAACCCGACGAACCGCTGCGCTATCGCTTCGGCATGATCGGCTCCAGTGACAATCACCGCGGTCAGCCGGGAACAGGCTACAAAGAAGTGCGCCGCAAGTTCATGACCGAGGCCATGGGTCCGGACAACCCGGACATGCCGGGTCCGGCGGCGGGGGACAGTCGCGAGCCCGTGCCGTACTCGGTGCCGGTGGATACCGCCGGCGTGGGCCTCGCCAACCTGCGAAATATGGAGCGGCAGAATTCTTTCTGGCTCACCGGCGGGCTGGTGGCGGTGCACGCGGCGGGGCGTGACCGCCACGCCATCTGGGACGGCCTCAAGCGACGCGAGGTGTACGCCACCTCGGGCGACCGTATCCTCCTGTGGTTCGACCTGTTGCAGGATTCCGGTCGCACGCCCATGGGTTCCGAGGTCGTCACAGGCGGTACGCCGCGTTTCCGCGCGGGAGCTGTCGGTGCCTTCCGGCAACAGGCGGGCTGCCCGGACTACGCCGTCGCGGGATTGGGGCAGCAGCGCGTCCAGTCCCTCTGCGGCGGCGAGTGCTACAACCCGTCGGACGAGCGACTGCTGATCGACCGCATCGAGGTGGTGCGCATCCGGCCGCAGGTGCACCCGGGCGAGCCGGTGGGAGAGCTGGTCGAAGATCCCTGGCGGGTGTTCGACTGCGGCGACGATCCTGCCGGCTGCGAAGTGGAGTTCGAGGATGCGGACTTCGCCGCGGGCGGCCGCGAGGCCATTTACTACGTGCGGGCCATCCAGGAAGCCACTGAGATGATCAACGCGGACAACGTCCGCTGTACCTATGACGAGACCGGCGAGTGTATCGCGGTGAATCCCTGTTACGGCGACTACCGCACGCCGGACAGCGATGACTGCGCCGCGCCCGCGGAGCAGCGCGCCTGGTCGTCACCCATTTTTATCGGCTACGAGCGCGAGAGGGCGGAGCGCCCACGAGAGGAAGGAAAATGAACACATTGCGATTCAACCCGGCGGGCCAGGCTGGCGCCGCCGGCAAGGTTATCCTGGCGATCCTGGCCGCGATCGCGGCGGGGGCCCTGTGGATATCCCTGGACGAGGACGCCGGTCGGGATATCAAGAAGCAGGCGCAGTTGAAGACCATGGAGGTGATCGGCAATGCGGCGGCGGAGCGCATGGACTTCGGTGAGGAGGGCGAGGGCACGCACGGCAGTGCCGTGGACCTGATCCGGCGGCCGATCGAGGTGCGCAAAATTGCCGACAACGTGCACTACGCCACCGGCGTCGGCAACACCATCATGATCACGACGGACGAGGGCAACGTGATCTTCGACACGGGCCTTGTGCTGCAGGTCGCCCAGCAGATCAAGGCGCTCAAGGAGGTGTCCGACGCGCCGGTGCGCTACATCGTGCTCAGCCACTCCCACGCGGACCACACCGGTGGCACGCGCTTCTGGGCGGAAGACGGCACCGAGATCATCACACACACCGAGTTTCCCGAGGAGCAGCGCTACCTGTCGGAGCTCGAGCAGTTCCAGTACGGGCGCAATCGTACGCTGTTCCCCTGGATGCCCGCCTGGGAGGACCGGCCGGACATCGAGATGATGCAGTACGGGGGCATCGTGCCCGACATCACCGTGGGCAACTGGGAGACCTTCGCATTCACCCTGGGCGGGGTGGCGTTCGAGGTGATCGGCACACCCGGCGCCGAGGGGGCGGACAACGCCGTACTGTGGCTGCCGCAGCAGAAAATCCTGTTCACCGGCGACTTCTTCGGGCCGCAGTTTCCACAGTTCCCCAACGTGTTCACCATGCGCGGCGAGAAGGTGCGCAAGCCCATGGAGTACGTAAAGTCGCTCGACCTGCTGCTGGCGCTGGACCCGGAGATCGTCGTGCCCAGCCACCTGAACCCGACGGTGGGCGCCGCGCAGATACGGGCGGATATGCAGAAGATCCGCGACGCTGTGAAGTACGTGCACGACGAGACGGTTGCCGGTATGAACGCCGGGAAAACCGTGGAGGAGCTGATGGTGGAGATCAAACTCCCGCCTGAACTTGACCTGGTACAGAACCACGGCCGGGTGGACTGGGCCGTGCGCACGATATGGGACTACTACATGGGCTGGTTCCGTTTCGAGAGTACCACCGAGCTGTACCCGGTCCCGGCCAGGGAGATCTACGCGGACCTCGCCCGCGTCGCCGGCAACGAGGGCCTGCTGACCCTCGCACAGGGCTACCTCAACAACAACGAGGTGGTGAAGACCCTCCACGTGGTGGAGGTCGTACTGGCGGCTGACCCCGGCAACAAGGCCGCCCTGCGGCTGCGCCTGCAGGCCCTGGAGATTCTCATGGACCGCGCGGTGAACGGCCTGAAGAACGACTACGAGATCTACTGGCTGCAGTTCCGCCTGAGGGATACCGAGGTGCGGCTGGCGGAAGCCGTCTAGTCCCGCCCCGATCTCGGGCGCCCCGCCGCCTGCAGCGCGGGCACATCCGGGATGGAGACCTGGAACTCGACAGGGAAATCGAGGGCCGTGAGGTCGCCGTCCAGTTCGATGCGGATGGGCTGGTCCGTGGTGAGCCAGGCCCCGCAGGCTTCCCCGGAATCGCAGATGAACAGGTCGTTGTCAGCGTCCGTGCCCGCGATCAGCTCGTAGGAACCCGCCTCGACGCCGCCCAGGGTGAAGGCGTACTGCCCCGCGTTGCCGCCGGACGCGACCTGGGCCACCGGTATCCCTTCCTCCGGGTCGATCAGCAGGATGTAGATGACACCGACATCGGGCTCCGCCCCTGCGCCGGCCACCGAGACAAACACTCGCACCCGCACGGTATTGATCGAGGACTCTGCGGTGATATCAGCGGCGAAAATGCCCGGGCCCAGCGCGTCGCGATCGACAGTGACCTCGTAGTCACCGAGTCCCGACGGGTCGGCGGCCGTCGGCGTGAGCTGCACCCAGGGTTCGGACACTTGCAGGCTCAGCAGCTCGAGGTCTCCCATGCCGCCGTTGGTCAGCGAGAGGCCGAGGGACGTCGTGGTGGCGCCGAAGTTGAGCGTTGCGACCGAGGCGAGGAGCCGGGGGTTGTCCGCCGGGGTGGCGCCGATGCTCTCCAGTGCGGCGAAGATCGCCAGTCGCGCGCTGATCAGGCCGTAGCCGTAGGCGTCGTCGCGGCCCGGGGGGCCCAGGTCCTCCGTGATCGCCCCGGTGACAAGCAGTGAATCGATGTCCTGGGGCGTCAGGTCCGGGTTGATGGTCTTCATGAGCGCGAGGACCCCGGCCACGTGGGGTGTCGACATGGAGGTGCCGTTGAGGAAGGCGTACACGTAGGCGAGGGAGCCGTCGTTGACCGTGCCACCGGTACTGAGCACGCCGTCGGGGTAGCCGTCGCCGGTCAGGTCGACACTGTTGTTGCCCCCCGGTGCCGCGACGTCGACGGTCGGCCCGGTGTTGGAGTACGGTGCCAGGATGCGCTGGGTGTCCACCGCGCTGACGGAAATCACGTCGTCGTAGGCGGCGGGATAGCTGGGCGCGGTGCTGGCCTCGTTGCCGGCGGCTGCGACCACCAGCACGCCGAGGTCGCGGACCTGGCTGAACAGGGCCTGGCTGGACTGGCTGAAGGGCGCGCCGCCCAGGCTGAGGTTGATGATCTGGGCGGGGTTCTCGGGGCTGGCCCCCGCGTCGTTCGGCAGCCCGGCGGCGTAGCGGATCGCCTGCTCCACGTCGTAGGTGGTACCACCGTCCGCGGCGAGAGCGCGCAGCGGCATGACCCGCGCATCGTAGGCGACACCGGTTACGCCGATGCCGTTTTCGCCCCTGGCCGCGACGGTGCCAGCCACGTGGGTGCCGTGAAACGTGCCCGCGCCGCCGCCGAAACCGTCACCCGGGTCGGTGGGATCGGGGTCGATACCGTCGCCGTCCCCGGCACTGTCCGGATCGCTGATGAAGTCGTAGCCGTCGACGAACTGGCCCACCAGGTCCGGGTGGCCGGGCAGTACCCCGGTATCCACCACCGCGACCACCACGTCCGCCCGGCCTGTCGTGGTATCCCAGGCGTCGGGCAGGCCGATCAGGGGATAGTGCCACTGCAGGGGAAACGCCTCGTCGTCGGGTATCGCGAGGGCGTGTACCCGGTAGTTGGGCTCCGCGAAGACCACCTGCGGGTCGCCGCGCAGGGACTTGATCGCCATAAGCGTCTCCCAGCGCGCCGACATGGCGGGGTCGCTGAATCTCTCGCGCTTCGTGGCGGCCCTGCTCAGCTTCCGAACCCGGTCCCGTCGAGAGTGTACGTCCGAGCGCAGGGCCATCAGCCGCGCGCGCCCTTTCGCCCCCGCCCGCTGCGTCATGCCCAGACCCAGGTCCAGCTGCGTCGCGGCGAGGTCTGTCGTCACGGCCGCGTCCCGGTAGCGGATAACCGCCTGCCAGGGCACCACCCGGCGCTGGGAGGACCCGGCGGCCTGGACCGTTCCGGGGGACCCGATCGCGAGTATGTAATTGGTTGCCCCGATAAAAATGGAGGCGTTGATGTAGTACGTGCCGTCGGTCTCGGCGCGCACGGACTCGAGCTCTCCCGTGTCCACGGAAAAATCGACCAGCTCGCCGTTCGCGTCGTACAGGTAAAGGTCCGCGTCGGCCTCCTCGAAATCCGCCACCAGCATCGTGACCGTCTGCCCGGCGAGCATCTCCACCACGAAGAAGTCCTCGCGGTCGCCGCTGTCGAAGGAGCGGCCCGGGTCACCGGCCAGAGGCTGGTTGATGTACCCGCCAAGCGTGATGGGGTTCGTGACCGGCTGTGCCGTGGGGATGGTGTTGTTGCTGACAGCCTCCCGGCTGGGGTCGTTGGTGTCGCTGTCCACCGAATGACTCTGGGCGGCGCTGATAGTGCCGGTGAGGGAGTAGGTGGCGGGCCCCGGGGGTGGCGGAGGCGGCGGGTCCGGGTCCGGCGGATCGTCATTGCCCCCGCCCCCGCCGCCTCCGCCGCCCCCGCAGGCGCCGAGCAGGGTCGCGATGGCGGCGGCCGCCGCCAGTCTCCTCAGGTTCAGGGCCATATCGCGTACCGGTGGACTGACAGGATTTAAGACTTCGACACGATACCAGAGTTTCAATGTTGACACTGCGGGGATCGAATCGTCCATCCATATGGCCCCTGTTGCCATTCCGGACGATCCCTGGACACGTATCCTATACTCCCTTTTTTTGCGGACCCGAGTTCAGGAGATAGCGATGAATACCCGGAGCAAGCTGTGCACGGCGCTGTGTGCACTGGTCTGCCTGTTCGCCGTCACGGCGCAGGCCGCGGCCGACAAACCCAATATCCTGGTGATCTGGGGGGACGACATCGGCTGGTCAAACCTCAGTGCCTACCACCGGGGCATGCTCGGCGGCAGTACCCCCAATATCGACCGTATCGCCAACGAGGGGGCGATGTTCACCGACTACTACGGCGAGCAGAGCTGCACCGCCGGCCGCTCCGCCTTCGTGACCGGCCAGCACCCCCTGCGCACGGGGCTGCTCAAGGTGGGCCTGCCGGGAGCCGATATCGGCATCCGCCCCGAGGACCCGACCATCGCGACGCTGCTCAAGCCCCACGGCTACACCAGCGGGCAGTTCGGCAAGAACCACCTGGGGGACAAGGACGAGTTCCTGCCTACCAACCACGGCTTCGACGAGTTCTTCGGCAACCTGTACCACCTCAACGCGGAGGAGGAGCCCGAGACCTACTTCTATCCCAAGGACCCGGAATTCCGCAAGCGTTTTGCGCCGCGCGGGGTCATCCGCTCCTACGCCGACGGCAAAATCGAGGACACGGGCCCACTGACCCGCAAGCGCATGGAGACCGTGGACCAGGAATTTACCGACGCCGCGCTGAAGTTCATGGATGCGGCACACGGCGACGGCAAGCCTTTCTTCGTCTGGTTCAATGCCACGCGCATGCATGTGTGGACACGGCTTGCACCCGAGTGGGAGGGCAAGTCCGGTTACGGCCTCTACGCGGACGGCCTGATGGAGCACGACCACCACGTGGGGCAGCTGCTGGACAAGCTGGACGAGCTCGGTATCGCGGACAACACCATCGTGGTCTACTCCACCGACAACGGCTCCCAGACCAACACCTACCCCGACGGCGGCGCGGAGCCCTTCCGCGGCGAGAAGGGGTCCACCTGGGAGGGCGGCTTCCGGGTGCCGGCGCTGATCCGGTGGCCGGGCGTGGTGAAGCCCGGCACGGTGATCAATGACATTTTCAACCACCAGGACTGGCTGCCGACCTTTCTCACCGCCGCAGGTGAGCCCGGTATCAATGAAAAGCTGAAGAACGGGCACCGTGTAGGCGACCGCACCTACAAGGTCTATATCGACGGCTACGACCAGACCGAGCTGCTGGCGGGCAGGGGCCCGGGCCAGCGCTCGAACATCTATTACTTCGACGACAACGCCAATTTCAACGCCATGCGCTGGAACGACTGGAAGATCCTTTTCGCCGTGAACTGGGAGGGCTGGGCCGGGCCCCGGGAGGCCTTCAACTTCCCGCGCGTCGTACACCTGCGCTCCGATCCCTACGAGGAATCCCTGGAGTCCGGGCTCTACGCGCGCTTCTTCGGCGACCAGTTGTGGCTGTTCGTTCCCGTGCAGCAGGAGGTGGGCAAGTGGCTGATGACCTTCCGCCAGTTTCCGCCCCGGCAGGCCACCGCCAGCTTCACCATCGACCGCATGATGGAGCAGATGCAGCAGATGCTCGCCATGCAGGGCATGCGCAAGGCCATGGGCGGCGGCCAGGGCAAGGGCGGCGGCCAGGGAAAGAAAAAACCGCCGCAATAGCGCCGCCGCACTGACCTGCCGGTGCGGCGGCTTGCCCGCCGCGCCGTCAGTTGCGATACTGTCCGCAATAATAAGACACCCCGACGGTTCTCCGCTGCCGGGGTCTGACACAGGGAGTGAACCATGAAGCGATCGGCTGGCTTTTGCACCCGCGTTGCCCTCGTCTGGATTGCCCTCGCCCTGCCGGCGATGGCGCAGGTGATGGATTTCGAGAACTTCCCGAATACCGCAGACTGTCCCGACGGGGCGGCCGGGGTGACCCAGAATGGACTGGTGCTGGATGATGCCACCGGGGGTTCGCCGGATTCCTGCGTGTTCGGCTCTGCCAATCCGGGACCCAACACCAATGGAACCAATGTGTTCGGCTGGTGCGGCACCTGCAACCCGCAGCCCCTGGTGCTCACCCTGCGCCGCCAGGACGGGGCGCCCATCACGCTGCTGTCCATCGACCTGAGCAACCTGGGTCCCGGCGAGCCGGGGCCTGCGCCCGTAGTGCTGACCGGATATCCCGCGCTGGGGGGCACCCCGGTGACCTTGACGCACAATATTGGCGGGGATTCCTACACGACCGTGAACACACCCCAATTCCAGAATCTGTCCCGGGTGGAAATCGCCCTGCAGAATTCTCCGGATATCGATGCCGGCCTGGACAACATCCGCACCCAGGCGGGTGCCTTCCTCTTCGGCAGCACCGAACCGGTGCCGGTGATGGGGCCGGTCCTGCTCGGGGCAATGGGTGTCCTGCTGTTACTCGTGGGTGCGCGGCGGCTTCGCCAGCGCACCTGACCGGTTCCTAGCCGAGGTAGTCCCTGACAGCGAGATAGTCTCGCAGCACCTTCCGGGGGTCGAAGCTGTGCACCCCGCCGCGCTCGCGGTCGGGTTCGAAGACCGCCTGCAGTTCACCCTCGGGGTTGATCAGGAACAGCGTCACCCCGTGGTTCACCTGGTAATCGAACGGATCGCCCGTGGCGTCGGGCCCGGTGTTGGGCACAAGCTGCGCCACGATGCCCAGGCTCTTCTCGAAGGGCAGGTGGGGATTCTCCGGGTCGTCCAGGTGTGTCAGGCCCACGAAATCCGGGTGAAAGAAGGGCACGTAGGTGGCCATCTGCTGCACCGTGTCGCGGCGGTGATCCACCGAGTAAAACAGCACCTTCAATTCCGGGTAGTCAGTGTCCGCCAGTTCCCGGGTCACGGCGACCAACTGGGCCAGGGTAGTGGGACACACGTCGGGGCAGGTGGTAAAACCGTAGGAGACGATATGCCAGTCGCCGCGCAGGTCGGCATTGGTGAACTTGCGGTTGTGGTGGTCCAGCAGCCGGAACTCCTCCAGCTCCCGTGCCTCGGGCAGGAGTACGCCCTGGATCAGGGGCGGAGTCGGTTCACGCAGGGACAGCGCCCCGACGACGACGGCGACGATAATGGCGTTGGCGGCGGCGAAACCCGCCAGCATGCGGCGACGAGGAGACAAGATCATAGACCTTTCGGGGACGGAGCCATTTTAACCTATCGGGGACGGAGGCATTTTTCGGCAGTCTGTGGACGTGGAGGTGGATCTCTTAGCGAAAAATGCCTCCGTCCCCATTCCGTGCAACCCGGCCGAGCTTAACCCCCGCGGTCGAAAAACTCCAGGCGGGTGAAGTAGGTGTAGTCACCCTCGATGGCCATGAGCAGGATCAGCAGCAGGATGGCCACGGGCGGGCCGAACAGCAGCGAGGTGTTCGCCCTGGAGATATTCGGCGTGCACATGCCGCTGATCCTGATCGCCATCATGACCTTCATCCT
>Ga0126341_1000012_pt1 | contig 32989 bp, 33 predicted proteins | sample OrbTmetagenome_FD_97057 | JGI IMG/M metagenome (GOLD analysis project Ga0126341, IMG submission 97057) | Coral microbial communities from Florida Keys, Florida, USA - Orbicella T D metagenome | ecosystem: Host-associated > Invertebrates > Cnidaria > Coral | place: Florida Keys, Florida, USA... | reverse complement strand
GGCGACGATCGCCCTGCGCTCATCCTCGGGATAAACGGGGGCGCGCCCCTTCTTCGACTCATTGAGTCGGTCGGTGGACACACCCACCACAAGGCGGTCGCCAAACTCCCGCGCGCGCTCCAGCAGGCGCAGGTGACCGACGTGGAAGACATCAAAGGTACCGAAAGTGATGACGGTCTTAGCCACTGAACATTACCTCCAGGAAGCGCCTGACGATGCGGTCCCTGACTCCCGCGAGGTACTTCGGTTTCGTGACCTCGTTCAGGCACAGGGTCTGGTACCTGCCCCGGCGCAGGGGCGATAACGGATGAATCAACAGGACAAACAGCGGGTCGCCGATATCGACGTAGCGCGAGGCAATGTCACGCAGCTCGCCCCGGCCCCGGGCCACCGCGTAATAGGCCTGCAGGGTTGTTGCGGGCGGGATGTCGCGATTGTCGCGGAAGCGGTGGGTGCGCGTGGACGCAAACAGCTCCGCGTAGCGCTGCTCCAGCTCCTCGAGATTGCTCCTGAGCAGCGGATACGGCGAGTGGTGCAGCTTCTTCAGGGGCCGGTAGCCGAAGTCCCGGATCAACAGCTCGCAGGCGTTCAGGGCCCCGTAGTCAATCGGGCGCAGTCCGGTGGTGCGCCCGTAGGGGATATCGTGCCGGGACGGGAATACCGCCACCGCGCCCTCGCGCGGAAAGAAGTCCGCGGCGGCCATGGGCTGGCAGAGAAAAAAATCGTCGTTGAAATAGAGTATGTGCTCGGCGACTCCCGGGATGTGCTGGAAGTTCGACTCGATGGCCCGCGAGTTGAATGTGGGCAGGACCGACGGGTCGGGGAAGATCGCCTCGTGGGGCACCGCCTCGATGCCCGGGTCCGCGACAAGTTCCAGCGGCAGTGCGCAATTGGTCACCACGAAGATGCGCCTGACCCAGGGCGCGTACCTGCGCACGGAGCGTACTGAATAGACGATCTCGTTGCGATTCTGGAAACGCGCCAGGTTGTCCACGCTCGGGTGTGCGCCCTCGCCGGGCTCGTCGACGCCGCGGACGTTGTTGTAGAGCGACTGCCAGTCCGGGTCCTCATGATTGACCCAGGTATAAACGACGTCCACGTCAAAAGCCACGGGCACACCTCGCTACCGCCGCACCCGGGACGGCGCCGTGCTCAGAGCGCATCGAGAACAGACCGGATGTCATCGGCCGTCTCCGCGTAATGACAGCGCGCCCCATCGAAGTAGTCCGCGAGGCCCTCCCGCGCAGTCTCGTGGGTGAATATTGCGGTGCGCCCATACAGCAGCGCCTCTATCCCCACCGTGGAAAAACCAGTGATGCAACAACTGGCGCGGGCGAGCGACGCGTCCAGCGACTCCTCGTCCGGGCCGATGATGCGCACCCTGTCGTGGACCGCCAGGGATTTGCGGTCGCCCGCCGAGAGGCGGTACAGCGGGTGTTCGCGGAACAACCAGGGCAGGTGCGGCGTGGCCCGCGCGGCGTCGAGGATAGCCGGGTTGAAGTAATCCGGGTAATGCTGCAGCGCAACGAGCACCCCGCCGCCCTCGCCCGCCTGCGCGGCGCGCTGCATACGCTCTCCCGTGTACCAGAGGTTACCGGTAACCTCGACGCCCATGCCGAGCCCCTCCGCCCAGCTGGCGATACGCCGGCGCGATACCTCGTCCCAGACCAGCACCTCGTCCGGCATGGAAGCCGGCCGGCGCTCCAGGTGGTCCCAGTGGGTGTACAGCGGATGGATATTGCTCTGTATGCCGTGCTGGTACTCGATGGTCCTCACGCCGAGATCATTGAGAGCGCTGATCATGGGCGCCTGGCGCAGACTGTAATAGACGACGAAAAACGCGCGCTCCGGCGGCGACTTCCGGAACAGCGCACGGTAGTAACGGCGGGCAAAATCGAAACCGGTGAGCGCGCGCGCCAGCGCGACCGTGCTGAACCTGAGCTGCGGCCAGCCCCGCGAGCGCACTTGCCCTGCAACCTCGGCGACGCGGCGTGCGGGGTCGCGAGTACGGCGCAGGCGGCCGTTCAGCACCGCCACCCGCGCGACATCCGTGGGCAGGGAGGGCCCCGGCCGCGGGCCCGCGGGATTGTCGCCGACCTCCCACACGAGCTCACTCCCGTCTCCGTATCGCTCACGCAGGCTGTCGAGGTGCTTGCTGCACAGGCCCCTTTCCACGGGAACATTGCGGTGCCGGGCCGGCGCGACAAAAAGCTGTCGCGCCACGGGCCGTCGCAGGGGCTGTAGCGCCGCACTGCCGATGCAGCGCACCAGGTCCAGTGCGCGGTAGACTGTATCCAGGTTGGGCCGGGCACCGATGGCGGTCGAGAACGTCGGGCGTTCCGAGAAATAGATGAAAGACCTGACTACGGGGAAGTAGTCGATACTGCCGGGGCAACCCTGCCCGAGCTCCCCTTCCAGCTCCAGGAAAAAGTCGAGCAGCTCGCGGTAGGGCGCCGCCACCTAGGTGCTGTTACCACTGGCGCCGTCGGCGCGCGCGGCCAGGGTCACTTCCGCGATGCGGAAATCCTCCATGGTGTCGATATCCACCGATGTCGAGCGGTCCATGATGTAAGGCAGTGCATCCTGGTAGAGGGTTACCAGGTCCGGCCGGCGCAGGTCGTCGATGGGACGGATGTAGATCGCGCCGTTCGGGTGGTAGGTCTGCAGCTGGTCCTGGCTGCGCGTATTGCCGGTGACCATCGGGCTGGTGTCCAGCACCGGCTGCCAGTGGCCGTCGTCGCCTATGGAGAAGGCGAAGGAAGTCGGCGCCTCGAACTCCACCGCGGAGAACACGCCCCGCCCGCCGGCCTCGCAGATATCGATCGCCTCGTTGATATGGGCCTCGGTGCGCAGTGGCATGGTCGGCAGGCAGAGAACGAAACTGCCCTCGCACCCGGCAAATATCTTGTCGACGTGGTCCTTGAGGTAATCGAATATCTTGACCTTGTCGCCGGCCTCCTCGCCCGTGCGCAGGTCGAGGGCCAGCTTGTCCTGCGCCACGTAGCGCTGCGCGAGCTCCCAGTACTCCTGCGAGTCGGTTGACAGGATCACCCGCTCGACCCGCTCGGTGCGCGCACAGGCCTCGAGGGTCCACGCCAGCAGCGGCTTGCCCCCCAACTCCCTGATGTTCTTGCCCGGCAACCGCTTGGAACCGGAACGGGCGGGCACGATCGCGGTGTAGCTCATTGTTGTTGTCCCTGGAAATTTGTCCATTTAACCCGAACTGCCCGGCGCACGCCACCGAGCACGAGGTAATCAGTCGCTCCCCTCCCGGCGCAGGAAGGTCAGCCAGGGTTGCGGCAGGAGTCGCGCGGCGAGTATCCAGACGCACAGGAACAGCGCGAAATTGAAGCCCAGGTTCAGCCAGGCCACCGCGTAGAGGTCGCGAAACTGCAGCAACAGCAATGTGAACAGCGCGCTGAGACAGAGAGTGAGCCCCATGAGCGGGCGAGTGCGGCGGGTGAAGTGCACCCCCTTGACCACCACCAGGTAGAAGCCGCGAAACATGGCCGCGAACACCAGCATCACCGCGATGGGGTACCCCTCCGCCATCTCCTCACCCACGATCGCCCCGTAGACGAAGCCCAGCAGCCACGCGTAGGCCAGCGCTGCCGCCGCCAGGACCGCCATCACGCCGTAGCTGCTGGTCACCACGCGGCGATGCTCACCGTCGACCATCAGGCGTTCGCTGTAGGCCCGGAACTGCAGGTTGATACTGCGCGACAGGATGGCGACGGGCAGCGCCATCTGGAAGGCGGCGAAAAACAGGCCCAGGGATATCCCGCCGCGATCGTCGGCGAGAACGGCGCGCTCGACGAATACGATGAACAGCAGCGCGAGGTTGTGCGGTATCAGCGGGAGACCGAAGCGCAGCATGCGGCGGACCAGATCCCGCGGCAGGGACAACTCCAGGTGGCCACCCCGGTAGAGGGGCACAAGGATCAGCGGCACGGCGAGCACCGCCGGCAGCCACATACCCAGGATACGACCCTCGGCCTGCATTTGCGCCAGGAATACCAGCCCGATGGAAAACAACAGGTTGGCCAGGCTCAAGGCCACAGACAACAGGCCGTAGGGTTCCGGCCTGCCCGACATCTGCCACAGCACGAGGCGGATACTGACGACTTTCTGGCCGAAGGCCGCCAGCGCCCCGACCACGAGCAGCGCCGCTGGCAGCGGCAGCGCGACAAAGCTGCCGAGACCGAAAATGAGCAAGCACACCACCACACAGGCCACGGCCACCATCACGGTCGCGGCACCGAGGATCCGGCGCAGCTCCTCCTCGGTACTGCGGTTGAACATGGTGCGCACGTAGGCGTGCGTGCCCAGGCCGATCACGGGCAGCAAGAGGGCAAAGGCCGAGGTGATCAAACCGATGCGCCCGTACTGCTCGGGCCCCAGCTCGCGCACGAGGAACGGCAGCAGCAGGAAAGGCAGCGCTGCACGCAGGATATTGCTGGAGAGGTAGATCAGGGTGTTGCGGGAAAACCGGCGGAGTTCTTTCATGTTCCCTGCAGTCGAGACCTGGTCGAGACCCTGGGCCGGCATGGAGGGCACGGCGTGACCCCCCGGTTCACCGTATGGTAAGCGAGCACGTTCCAAATGCAAGGCCGCGGCACCCCCCACCCCACTATTTACCAGAATTACTGCGCGCGGCGGAGGTGGCACTATTGCAGGGTGACGGGCACGCGCCATTCGGGCTATTCTCTTGCCGGAAAACAGCTTCCCCAGGGCGGGTTCGCCGACACAATGCAGATCTACAGACAGCTGGGCCCCTTCCTCGTGCACGAGGCGGACACCGTTCGCGAGGCCCTGGCCAAGATCGAGAGCAACAAGCACAAGATCGTCTACGTGGTCGATGAGCACAGCGGCCTGCTGGGGTGCTTCGGTGACGGCGACTACCGACGCTGGAGCCTGCGCCAGGAGCGGGTCGACCTGGAGTCCCGGATCATCGACGCGTGCAATCGCTCGCCGGCGTCCATGCCCGTCGAGAGCGGCGTGCGCGACATCGAGGCGCGGCTCAGCCAGCTCAATTCCTCCCTGCCGCTGGTGGACGAACAGGGTCATATCGTCGCGCTGGTCGAAAAGGGCAGCAATTTCATCAGTATCGGCAGCCGGCGCATCTCCGACGAGGACCCGGTCTTCGTCATCGCCGAGATCGGTAACAACCACCAGGGCAGCCTGGAGATGGCGAAGCAACTCGTGGACCACGCCGTAGAGGCCGGGGTGGACTGCGTGAAATTCCAGATGCGCAGCATGGACGAACTGTACGGGGCCTCCGTAGCTTCCGGCAGCCCGGAGCAGGACCTGGGCTCGCAGTACACGCTGGACCTTCTGGAGAAGTTCCAGCTGCAGGACGAGGACCTGTTCAGCCTGTTCGACTACTGCGCCGGGCGCGGCGTGATCGCCCTGTGCACCCCCTGGGATATCGCGTCGCTGGACAAACTGGAAGGCTACGGACTCCCCGCGTACAAGATCGCGTCCGCCGACCTCACCAATTTCCACCTGCTGCACTACGCGGCGGAGACCGGCAAGCCGCTGATCTGTTCGACGGGCATGAGCAGCGAGGACGAGATCCGCCAGGCCGCCGCCTTCCTCGAGAAGCAGAAGGCGCAATTCATCTTCCTGCACTGCAACTCTACCTACCCTACCCCCTACAAGGACATCAACCTGGGTTACCTGGGCAATCTCAAGGAGATCACGCGGGGTGTGGTGGGCTACTCCGGCCACGAACGGGGTTATACCGTGGCACTCGCCGCGGTCTCACTCGGGGCCAAGGTCATCGAGAAACACCTCACCGTCGACCGCGAACTGGAAGGCAACGACCACAAGGTCAGCCTGCTGCCCGACGAGATGTCAGACCTGGTGCGTGAGGTGCGCAAACTGGAGGAGGCGCTGGGCGCCCCGTCGGCGCGCCAGATCAGCCAGGGGGAGATGATCAACCGCGAGGTGCTGGCCAAGAGCCTGTTCGCCGTGCGCGACCTGGCCGCCGGCGCGGTGGTGCGCGAAGCGGACATCGCGGTGCAGAGCCCGGGCAAGGGCCTGCAACCCAACCGTATCCACGAATTGATCGGGCGCACCCTGCGCCGTGACATCAGGTCGGGAACGGAATTTTTCGAATCGGACATTCACGGCGGTTCTGAACGCAAGGCACAGTACGCCTTCGATCGCCCCTACGGCATCCCGGTGCGCTACCACGATTTCAAGGCGCTGACCGAGGGTGTCGACCTGGACTTTGTCGAGTTTCACCTGTCCTACAAGGATCTCGACGTCGCCATCGACGACTACGTCGCCCAAGACCAGCCCATGGGCCTGGCGGTGCATGCTCCCGAGCTGTTCGCGGAGGACCACCTGCTCGACCTCGCGGCGACGGACAGCGCCTACCGGGCCCAGTCGATCGCGGAGCTGCAGCGGGTCGTCGAGCACACGCGGCAGCTGGCCGGGCGTTTTCCCGCCACCACCGCACCGACGCTGGTGGTGAACTGCGGGGGCTGGAACGACACCGGTTTCGTGCGCGACGACGAGAAGGCGCAAAAATACGAGCTGGTAGAGCGGGCCCTGGGGGAACTCGACCTGGAGGGGGTCACCCTGGCCATCCAGACCATGCCGCCCTTCCCCTGGCACTTCGGCGGGCAGAGCTACCACAACCTGTTTGTCCTGCCCGACGAGATCGCGGAATTCTGCGCGCGTACCGGATTTGGCCTGTGCCTGGACATCTCCCACTCCATGATGGCCTGCAACTACTACCAGCTCGACCTCTACGAGTTCACGCAGGCGGTCGGTGACCACGTGATACACCTGCATATCGTCGACGCGGACGGCGTGGACGGCGAGGGCGTACAGATCGGGCACGGCGATATCGATTTCAAGCGTCTCGGCGAGGTACTCACAGTGCGCGCACCGGGCGTGCCGTTCATACCGGAAGTCTGGCAGGGCCACACGGAGAACGGCGCGGGCTTCTGGCAGGCGCTGGAGTTCCTGGAACGCAAGTTCGCCGCCGCCTGAGTTTTTCCCGGGGGACCTGGATGTACAAGCATATCAACGAAAAACTCGTGGGACCGGTGTACACCGTGTTCACGCCCTTCGCCGAGAACTACGAGATCGATTACGACGCGCTGGCGAACTACCTGCACACGCTGTACGCGGGCGGGGCCCGGCGCTTCTACGCCATGGCCTACAACTCCCGCTATTCGCAGATGACCCATGAGGAAATCATGCAGCTCAACGGGTTCTGCGCCCGCACCCTCAAGGAGCTGGACCGGGAAAACCTCGTTATCGTCGGGGACCCGATCCACTGTTCCACCGCGGAAAGCACAGAGTTCGCCCGCCAGGCGAAGGACGCGGGAGCGGACCTGATCTCCATCATCATGCGGGAGAAGTATTTTTCGGACGAGCAGGTACTGGAACACTTCGACACGATTGGCAGGGGGTCGGACTTTCCCATCCTCGTACACGAGATGCCGTTCCTCTCCGGCTTCGACGGCACGCAGATGCACTGGCCCGCAAGCCTGATCGCGTCCCTGCCGCGTGTGTCGCACATCGCGGCGCTGAAGGAGGACGCCAAGGAGCCCGAGGTCACGCGGCAGGCCCTGGCGCTGGAACCGGACATCCGCGTGGTTATCGCCGGCGGCGGCAAGGCGGCACTGCGGAACTACCTCAGGGACGGCGCGTGCTCCTGGCTGAACGGTATCTCCATCATCGACGCGGCGATCGCCGAGCGCTTCTGGCGCGCCTGTCTTGACGGCGACACTGCCACTCAGGACTTCGTCATCGAAGAACTGGAGGCGCCTTTCTTCTCGACCGTCGTTAAAAAGTACGGCTGGCACCGCTGCAACAAGGCGCTGCTGCAGGCCGCCGGGTTGATGCACCGGCGCGATCGCATGCCGCTGCAACATCTGGACGACGCCGCGTTCGCGGAGGTCCAGGCCGTGTGTGACACCGTGCTGGAACGCTGGCGGGCCTTTTCAGGGGGCTGACCCGGCGCCCCTCTCACCCTGCCACACACCGAGATCCAGGCCGGTAATCCCGGCCAGCTCCGCGTTGAGCGGCGCAAACGTCTCGCGCAGCCCTGCAGCCGATTCCTCGTCCAGCTCCGGCATACGTCCCGGCAATAGCCCGTTGAGCACCGCCGCGGTTCGAAACACCAGCCCGCGGGGACCGCCCAGGCGACGCGCGAGGTACATGGAAGTCACCGAGAACGGCATGCGGGTGCGGTTGGCGTGTCGCTGCGGCGGCTTCGCCGCCAGCGGCGCAACACCCAGGAACTGTGTCAGGCGCCCGAGTTCGACCTCCGGGTGGCGCACGAGGTCCTCGAACAGCAGGAAGTGCATAGCCTCCCGTGGAAAGTAGTCGAGGAAGCGCTTCACCTGCTCGGCGTAGCGGCTGCGCGCGACGTAGCAGCGCAGGGGATTGTCCTCGCTGCCCGCGGCTTCCGCCGCCAGCGCGGCGGGAAAACTACGCAGGTCCACGCCCTTCTTGCGCGCGTGCAGGTAGTTGGAAAACGTCCGCCATACAGGTTCGCGGAAAATCCACACCAGTTTCGCAGCGGGCACACAGTCGTGGATACGCGCCGCACAGTGGGGCAGGTAGGAGTACGCCGGTGTTTTTTCCCCCAGGAGCACGGCCGTCGATGACTCCGCCATCTCCGCGGTGAGATGCGCCGCGTACCACCCGTGCCCGCGCCGGAACAGGTCCTCGCGGTCGAAGAAGTGCACCTCCCTGTCGGGCATATGGATGCCCGGGTGCGCGGCGAGCTGCCGGGAGAGGCTTGTGGTCCCCGCTTTCATCGCCCCGACTATCAGGAAGTCGGGCAGGCGCGGTTGTGCGGTCATCGGTCGATCGTCCGGTCCCCTGCTGGGCGCGCGGCTCACACCGCGCCGCCCCAATAATACACATATCGCGCACGACATCCTGTATACTTTTTCGCTCGCCCGCTACCGCCTGCATCGCCATGACACCACGCAAGAAAGATCCCGGTTTCAACGAAATTCTCGCCGAGCTGGAAGAGGTCGTGGAACAACTCGAGAGCAGCGACGTGAGCCTCGAGGCCTCACTGCAGGCCTTCGAGAAAGGCGTCGCGCTGACCAGGTCCGCGCAGAAGCTGCTCGCCGAGGCCGAGCAGAAAGTCCAGTTGCTCACCGGGTCTGGCGAAGACCCCGAAGCCGAGGACTTCGACGACGAGGACGAGCAGTGACGGGCGACGCCGCCGCGTTCATCGAGCAAAGCCGCGACCGCCTCAACCGCATGCTGCAGGAACTGGGCGACGACTCCCCCGCCGCCCCTCTTGCAGGATTGCACGAGGCCAGCCACTACCCACTCGCCAACGGCGGCAAGCGGATCCGGCCCGTACTGGTCTACGGGGCTGCCGCGGCAGTGGGCGACGACGCGGACCCGGGCGCGCTGGACCGCATCGCCTGCGCCGTCGAGATGATCCACACCTACTCCCTGGTGCACGACGACCTGCCCGCCATGGACGACGACGACCTGCGCCGCGGCAAGCCCAGCGTGCACCGCGCGTACGGCGAAGCCACCGCCATCCTCGTCGGCGACGGGCTGCAGGCCACGGCCTTTGAAATCCTGGCGGGGATTCAAGGCATGGCGGCGGAGCAACGCGGCGCTCTCGTGGAGGTCCTGGCGCGAGCCTCGGGACCGGCCGGTATGGTCGGCGGCCAGTACATCGACATCCGCGCGGGCGACGCAGAGATGTCGCTGGAGGAACTGCGCACCATGCACCTGCTGAAGACCGGCGCCCTGATTCGCGCCTCCCTCGGGATGGGCGGCATAGCGGCGGGTGCGGACGACGAGGAGCTGGGCGCACTCGACACCTTTGGCGAACACATCGGCCTCGCCTTCCAGGTAGTGGACGACATACTGGACGTCGAGGGCGACCCCGCAAACACGGGCAAGTCGCGCGGCAAGGACAGCGCCGCGAACAAGCCGACCTACGTGAAACTGCTGGGACTGGAGGGCGCGCGGGAAGAGGCGGGGCGGCTGCTGCGCCTGGCCCTGGACAGCCTGGGTTGCTTCGGTAAGGGGGCGGACCCGCTGCGCAGTATCGCGCGCTACATCGTGGCGCGCGACCGCTGAAGCCCTAACTCTCTCCCTCGAACATATGGCCCAGCTTGCCGGCCTTGGTCTGCAGGTACTTCTCGTTGTGGGGATTGCTGTCCGTGTGCAGCGGGATACGCTCCACCACGTTCACACCAAGTTCCTCCATGGCGTGCACCTTGCGCGGGTTATTGGTCATCAGTCGTACCGCGCCCAGGCCGAGGTGGTCAATCATTGGGCCGAGCATACTGTAGTCGCGCATATCCGCGCCGAAGCCGAGCTGCTCGTTCGCCTCAACCGTGTCCGCACCCGCGTCCTGCAGCCTGTACGCCTTGATCTTGTTGAGCAGGCCGATGCCGCGACCCTCCTGGCGCAGGTAGAAGAGCGCGCCGCGACCTTCGTCTGCGATGGCCTGCAATGCGGCCATCAGCTGGTTGCCGCAGTCACAGCGCATACTGAACAGCGCGTCGCCGGTCAGGCACTCCGAGTGCACCCGCGTGAGCACGGGTTCGCCGCCACCCAGGTCTCCCAGGGTGAGTACGACATGCTCCTTGAAGCTCTCGGTATCCTCAAAGCCGTGGATATCGAACTCGCCCCACGCGGTAGGCAGTCGGGAGGATTCTATGTAGCGTACCGACACACAGGTTGTCCGTCAGGAAAGGGCGGCCATTCTACCAGCTTTAGCGTCGCGGGGGCGAGAGGCCCCTAGCGGGCCCTGGACAGGGAGAGGATGCCGTTTTCCTCCTTGATGCTGAGGTGGCGCAGGTAGGTCATGCCGAGCAGTATCGTGTTCGGGTAACCGCCCTCGACGACGGTGGCCTCGACGTTGTCGACGCGTATTCCGCCGACACTGACCGAGCGCAGCGTCACCGCGTGGGCGTCGACAACGCCCCCCGCAGTCTGCACCACCGTGGACGGGTTGGCGCGGTAGTCCAGACCGATCTCGCCCGCGTGGTGGGAGCTCAGGGCGACGACGTTGGCACCCGTGTCGACCAGGACGCGCACGCTGCGACCGTTGATCTCCGCGGTGGTCTGGTACTGCAGCAGGTTGTTGCGGGCGATGGTGACCACCTCCTGCTCGGGCCCCGCAAATGTCGAGCCGATGTGCTGCGAGAGCCCGAGGACGCTGCGCTTTCCATCGATCTCGAGCGTGGCCGCGTTGCCATCGGCCGCGACCAGGGTGACGCCCTCGAAAGTCTGGCCCACCTTCAGCATCTTGCGCTTGCCGTCGATACTGATGACCGCCGCGGACCCGGGGAACAGCCCCTCTACAGAGACGCGCACGCCCTGTGCGACCGCGCCCGTTGCGCCCAGTACCAGGGCTGCGACGGCAACAACGGCGATGAGGTGTAGGCGCATGGTCCTACCTTATACCAGCCACAGGGCGAGGTGTAGCGTCACGCAGGCCATGAGGCCCGCGACAATATCGTCGATCATGATGCCCCAGCCGCCGCCCGCGCTGCGGTCAAGGGCGTTGACCGGCCAGGGTTTCAGCACATCCAGCAGGCGGAACACGGCAAAGCCGATGGCCATCCACAGCCAGTCCGGGGGCAGCGCCCACAGCGTGATCCAGTAGCCGACAAATTCGTCCCAGACAATGCCGGGGTGATCGTGCACGTTGAGTTGCCTGCTGGCGACGCCGGTCACCCACATGCCGAAAATGGCCGCCACGACAACGAAGGCGGTGTACACGAGCAGCCCCTGGCCCTGTACCAGCAGGTAGATGGGGATAGCGGCGAGGGTTCCGACGGTACCGGGCGCAACCGGGGAGAGACCACTGCCGAACCCGAAGGCCAGGAACTGGGCGGGGCTGCGCAGGAGGTTGGGCTTACGCGGTGCGTCCGCTCCGGGGGTGCCTTCCATAGCAGCGGCTACGCCTGGGAACCCGACGCCCGCGCGTCGTCGAAATGCCGGAAACCGCGCCCGCCCGGGTCCATGTCGCAGTCGACACCCCGGCCCTCCGTCACGCGGCCTATCCGGGTGCCCCCGGCGACCGCCACACCGGGTGGCAGGCAGTAACAGAGCTCGTAGTCGTCGCCGCCGGTGAGCGCCCAGGCCAGCGCAGTATCCCGATCGGGGTGCGCCGCGAGTGCGGGCGAGAGCGGCACAAGCGCGCTTTCGATCTGCAGGCGCACGCCGCTGGCGGCGGCGAGATGCCCCGCGTCCGCGAGCAGGCCGTCGGAGATATCGATCGCGGCGCTGGCGGTGCCGAGCAGTTTCGCGCCCAGGTCCAGCCTCGCCCGGGGGCGGTGCAGCCGTTCCAGCAGGTACTCCGCGTGCTCGGGACCGGGGCGCCATTCGCCGCGCTGCACGGCGAGGGCGGCGGCTGCATCGCCGAGGGTGCCCGACACGAACAGCGCGTCTCCGTCACTGGCGCCGCTGCGCAACAGCGCCTGCGACGCCGGCAGGGTCCCCAGCACCTGCACCGATATCGTGAGCGGCCCGCGCGTGGTATCGCCGCCGACAAGCGGCAGGTCGTAGGCAGAGACCGCCTGGGCGAGGCCCTGGCTGAAGGTCTGCAACCAGAGCTCATCCGCGTCCGGGAGTGTCAGCGCCACGGTCATGGCCAGGGGTTGCGCGCCCATCGCAGCGAGGTCACTGGCGGCCGTTGAAACCGCGCGAAAACCGATATCCTCCGGGAAGTCGTCTTCCCCGAAGTGCACACCGCACACCATCGTATCGACGGATGTCGCCAGGCGCTCGCCGGCAGCCGGTCGCAGGATGGCGCAGTCGTCGCCCACCGAAAGATCCACCGCCTCGCCCCGGCCGAGCGCCGAGAAGTAGCGATAGATGAGTTCGAACTCGGAGAGAGGCATCAGGGTGCCGCGCCGGTTTCGACCCTGCGCAGCTCTCGGGCGGCCTTGTCCAGGACCCCGTTGATGTACTTGTGGCTGTCCGTGGCGCCGAACTTCCTGGCCAGGGCCACAGCCTCGTTGATGACAACCTTGAAGGGCACGTCGACCCGGTGGGCCAGCTCGTACATGCCCATGCGCAACAGCGCATGCTCGATCGGGTCCAGCTCGCTCACTGCACGATCCAGCAGCGGCGCGAGCGCGGTATCGATCTCGTCGGCCCGGGCGGGCACCTCGTGCACGAGGGCGTGAAAATAGTCCCTGTCCGCGCGCGCGAAATCGTACTCGGTGAGGAACTCCGCCTCAATCTCGTTGAGCGGTGCGCCGGTCATGTGCCACTTGTACAGGGCCTGCATGCCGTAATGACGCGCCTTGCGACGCTCCGCACCGAGGGTGTTGTGACCCGATTCCGCCATTCAGTCCAGCTTGCCCAGCAGGCTGACCATCTCGATGGCGGTCATCGCGGCCTCTGCACCCTTGTTGCCGGCCTTGGTGCCGGAGCGCTCCACAGCCTGCTCGATGGTGTCGACGGTAAGCACGCCGAACGCCACGGGAAGGCCGTACTGCATGGCGACCTGCGAGAGACCCTTGGTGCACTCGCCCGCCACGTACTCAAAGTGCGGCGTGCCGCCGCGAATGACGGCGCCCAGTGCGATGATCGCGTCGGCGTCGCCCTTCTCCGCGACCTTCTTGCACACCAGGGGGATTTCGAAGGCGCCCGGCGCACGTACAACACTGATCTGCTTGTCGTCGACACCGTGGCTGCGCAGCGTGTCGAGCGCACCCTGCAGCAGATGCTCGACAACGAAACTGTTCCAGCGCCCGACCACGAGGCAGTAGTTGCCTTTGCCCGTCGAGAGCTCCCCTTCAATGGTGTTGATCTCACTCATATCGTTTTTCCCGTCTCTCGCCACGATCCGCTACGATCCGCTACGATCCGCTACGTTCCGCCAGGTTCCTATTCCTTTCCACCGCTGCGCGAACAGCCCGCAAACTACTCCGGCGGTTCGACAAACTCGAGCACTTCGAGGTCGAACCCTGAAATTGCATTGTACTTGATCGGTGCACCCATCAGGTGGATTTTTCCGACACCCAGGTCCTTGAGGATCTGTGAGCCAAGGCCCACGGTGGTGTAGCTGTCGCGCGGCATGGCACCCGCCGGCGGCTCGTCGCCGAGCACGAGGTCGACACTGGCGAGCAACTGCTCCGCTCGCTCCGCATGGGCCAGCAGCACGATAACACCACGGCCTTCAGCGGCTACTGCCTGCAGGGCCTTGGCCATTGTCCAGGCCGGTCGCGACGAAATGCGGCTGGTCACCAGGTCGCGCATCAGCGATTGCACATGTACACGCACCAACGTCGGTGTACCAGCCTCTATGGTGCCCTTTGAGAGAGCAAGGTGCACATCGCCTCCCGTCTGGTCACGGTACACCGTGAGATTGAACTCGCCGAACTCCGTATCGATGGAGCCCTCGCGTATACGCCGGATGGTGCGCTCGTGCACCATGCGGAAGTTAATCAGGTCGGCGATGCTGCCGATCTTCAACTGGTGTTGAGCGGCGAACTCCGCGAGGGCGGCACCGTCTGCGAGCGTGCCCTGGGGCGTGAGAATGTCGGCGATGACAGCGGCGGGAAGCAGTCCCGCCAGGCGCGCGTAATCCGACGCTGCCTCCGTGTGGCCGGCACGGGTGAGCACGCCGCCCGGCAGCGCAGTCAGCGGGAAGATATGGCCGGGCTGCACGATGTCCGCGGGCACGGCGTGGGTCGCGACGGCGGCCTGCACCGTGCGCGCGCGGTCAGCGGCGGAGATGCCCGTCTCGATACCGGTCGCCGCCTCGATGGAGAGCGTGAAGTTGGCCTTCTCGCCGCGCGCGTCCTCCACCATGGGGGGCAGGTCGAGCTGGCGGCAGCGCTCTTCGGTGAGTGTCAGGCAGATCAGCCCCCGCGCACGGCGCGCCATGAAATTCACATGGCTGGCCTCGCAGTGCTCCGCGGCGACCATGACCACGCCTTCGTTGGCTCTCTCTTCCGCATCGTCCAACAGTACCACCATGCGCCCCTGGCGCAGGTCGCTGATGAGCTCGTCGACAGTGTTGAGTTCCATCGCTAGCGGTCCCCGGCGTCGAGGTAACCGTGTTCCCGGAGCGTTTCGAGGCTGAGCCCGCCGCTGCTGCTGCGGGCGGCGTCATCCCCGAGCACCAGGCGCTCGAGGTAGCGTGCGATGACGTCCACCTCGAGGTTGACGCGACTGCCGGCGGCATAGGTGCCGAAGATGGTCTCGGCCATGGTCTGCGGAATAATGTTCAGGTCGAACTGTGCGCCGTCCACGGCGTTGACGGTAAGGCTGGTGCCGTCGACGCAGATACTCCCCTTGTGCGCGATATAGCGCGCCAGTTCCGCGGGGGCGCGCAGTACGGCGCGGATGGAACGCCCGTCTTCGGCGAGGCTCAGCACCTCGCCGACCCCGTCGACGTGGCCGCTGACAATATGGCCGCCCAGGCGACTTTCCGGCGTCAGCGACTTCTCCAGGTTGACCGACGCCCCCGGCTGCAGGGCGCCGAGGGTGGTGAAGTCCAGGGTTTCACGCGAGACATCCGCCCAGAAGCCGTCGCCGGGAAGGTCCGTTACCGTGAGGCACACGCCGCTGGTGGCGATGCTGTCGCCGGGGGCCACATCGTCCAGCGGCAGTTTTGCAGTGCGTATGCGCAGGCGCAGGTCGCCCCCGCTCTCCTGCATGTCCGCCACTTCACCAACAGCCTGTATGATTCCTGTAAACATCCGCTACCTGTATTCCTCTGTCTCCCGGCCCTCAGCGCGGCAAGACGGTAAATCGCCAGTCCACGCCAACTTTGCGCACATCACTGATTTCCAGCGGCACCTTGTCACCCATGCTGTCCAGGGGCAGCGACAGCAGCGGGCGCGCCCGGTCGCCCAGGAGCGCGGGCGCGAGGTAGACGACGAGTTCATCGAGAAGGCCCGCCCGCAGCAGCGATCCGGCCAGGCGGGGGCCAGATTCTACCAGAATTTCGTTGCACTGCCGCGCTGCCAGCAAGGCCACGAGCGCGTGGGGATCGAGCCCCTCCCCCGCCCGCGGCAACACCGCCGTCTCGACCGGGAATTCTGCGGCTGGCGGTGTACTGCCGTCGTGGCACAGGAGTGTGGGCGAGGTGCCGTCGCACACCTTCGCGTCCATCGGTGTACGCAACCCGGAGTCCAGCACCACACGCAGCGGCTGCCTGCCGGGCGGCGGCGCGGCGGCACCGGCCAGTTCCAGCTCGCCGGGCCGCACGGTGAGGGAGCAGTCGTCCGCCAACACGGTACCGACGCCGGTGACCACCGCGCAACTCATCGCCCGCAGTCGCTGTACATCGCGCCGCGCCGCGGGGCCGGTAATCCACTGGCTCTCACCGGAGGCCATTGCCGTGCGGCCGTCCAGGGACATGGCGAGCTTCGCCCGCACGCGACCCAGGCCCCGCGACATGCGTGCAAAATAGCCCGGCGCGACCGCTCGCGCCTCGCCCTCGAGAAGTCCGCAGTCCACCGCCACACCAGCCGCGCGTAATTGCTCCAGGCCGCGCCCGCTGACCTCGGGATTGGGATCCTCGACCGCCGCAACCACCCGGCGGACACCCGCCTGCGCCAGCGCGTCCGTACAGGGGCCCGTACGGCCGGTGTGGCTGCAGGGTTCCAGGGTCACGTAGGCGGTGGCGCCCGCGGCGTCACCGGCAGCCTCCAGGGCCTCGATCTCGGCGTGGTTGCCCCCCGGCGGTTGTGTACTGCCCTCGCCGATCACCGCGCCGTCGCGCACCAGCACGCAGCCGACATGGGGATTCGGCATCGCGCGGTAGCGGGCGCGGCGGGCCAGCTGCAGGGCGCGGGCCATCATGCGGGTATCGGTGTCGGGGGTCATGGGGAATGGCCGGGGCGACCCGGATCAGTCGACAGCCGGCTCCGCTTCCAGCCGTTCGATTTCGTCGCGGAACTCGGCGATGTCCTGGAAGCTGCGGTAGACGGAGGCGAAGCGCACGTAGGCTACCTGGTCCAGTTTCTTGAGGTGCTCCATCACGAGCTCGCCCAGTACCAGGGACTGGATCTCGCGCTCGCCGGTGGCGCGCAACGCGTGCTTGATATTGTTGATGACCGCCTCGATGTCCTCCACGGACACGGGGCGCTTCTCCAGGGCGCGCAGGAACCCGGAGCGCAGCTTGTCCTCGTCGAAGGGCTCGCGGTTGCCGTTCTGCTTGATCACCCGCGGCATCACCAGTTCGGCGACCTCGTAGGTGGTGAAGCGCTCCGAGCAGGTGGCACACTCGCGGCGCCGGCGCACCTGGTCTCCCTCGGCGACCAGCCGCGAGTCGATAACCTTGGTGTCTTCAGCGGAGCAGAAAGGGCAGTGCATGCGCTGTCCTCATTGCGCTAAGTTGCTGAAGAATAACATATTTCCCCGCCATGTTTCTTTACTCATTTGGGGTACGGATATTGACCTTGTAAGGCCTCTATTTCGCGTTCGCGCCCGAGGCCAGCCCGACGGGGGCAACTGCCTCCCGGAACCATCAGGCCGCTGCTTGTAAGAAGCCGCGGTCGAGGGGGCTGTCTGCGAGGACTGATTGAGTCCCGAAAAATTGCGAGGTTCCCTCGCAATTTTTGGTCGAGTTCCGCAGCAGCCCGAGACAGCGGCGACTTACGCGGTCGTTCCGGGAGGCAGGTGCGCTCGTCGGGCCTGGGTACAGGTCCAACTACCTCCCAACCAAGCAGTGGGCTGGGGCTGTAAGGCCTCTCGGGACGATCGCAGCTCCGCGCTCGAACGCGGCCGCTGCGGAACTCGACCATTTTTCGCTCCGCGAAAAATTGGGACTCAGTCAGTCCTCGCGGACAGCCCCGCTTTCTCCCGCTTCGCTAAACGCGACCTGATTGTCCCTCGAGGTCTTACACCACCAGCCCTGAGCGTCACTCAACTAGCGGTAAACGGGAAATCGGGCGCAGATCTCCAGGACCTTCGCCTTCACCTCGGCGATGACCTGCTCGGAATTGCCGCTTTCCAGCGACTCGAGGACATCGCACATCCAGCCGGTGAGCTCCACGGTCTCCGCCTCGCCGAAGCCGCGGGTGGTGATGGCCGGGGTGCCGACGCGCAGGCCGGAGGTGACGAAAGGCGACTGGGGATCGTTGGGCACCGCGTTCTTGTTCACGGTGATGTTGGCCTCGCCGAGGGCGGCGTCCGCATCTTTGCCCGTGTAGGGTTTGCCGATGAGGTCGACCAGCATGAGGTGGTTCTCGGTGCCCCCCGAGACGATCTTGATACCGCGCTCAATAAACGCGCCCGCCATGGCCTTGGCGTTTTTCACCACCTGCTTCTGGTACTCGACGAACTCGGGGCTCTGGGCCTCCTTGAACGAGACGGCCTTGGCGGCGATCACGTGCATGAGGGGGCCGCCCTGCCCGCCGGGGAACACCGCGGAATTGAACTTCTTCTCCAACTCCGGGTTGGCGCGGGCCAGGATAATGCCGCCGCGGGGGCCGCGCAGGGTTTTGTGCGTTGTGGAGGTGACAACGTCCGCGTGGGGTACCGGGTTCGGGTAAACGCCGGCGGCGACAAGACCGGCCACGTGGGCCATGTCCACCATGAGATAGGCGCCCACCTTGTCGGCGATGGCGCGAAAGCGCGACCAGTCCATCACCTGTGAGTAGGCGGAAAAGCCGGCGACGATCATCTTCGGCTTGTGCTCCAGCGCCAGTTCCTCCACGCGCTCGTAATCGACCTCCCCCGTCTCGGGGTTCAGGCCGTACTGCACAGCGTTGTACATCTTGCCGGAAAAGTTGGGGGCGGCGCCGTGGGTCAGGTGGCCCCCGTCCGCCAGGCTCATGCCCAGCACAGTGTCGCCGGGACTGCACAGTGCCATGTAGACCGCGGAGTTGGCCTGGGAGCCCGAGTGGGGCTGGACGTTGGCGTAGTCGGCGCCGAAGAGGGCCCTGGCCCGCTCTGCCGCCAGTTCCTCGGCCTTGTCCACGAACTCGCAGCCGCCGTAGTAGCGCTTGCCGGGGTAGCCCTCGGCGTACTTGTTGGTCAGGACCGTGCCCTGGGCCTGCATCACACGCGGACTGGTGTAGTTCTCGGAGGCGATCAGCTCGATGTGCTCCTCCTGGCGCCGCTCCTCCTCGCCGATGGCGGCGGCAATCTCGTCGTCGAAGCCCTCGATCGTCATGCCCTTGTCAAACATCGTCGTCCCCCGTGCACAGGTCGCTGGCCGCCGCCCGGGCGGCCGTGGAAAGCGGCGCATTTTACCGAAAAAGAAGCGTCCGCAGAAGCGATCGGCGGACAAAAGTTGAGCAACATTGGCAGCGGAAATGCCGCGCGCTGGTGCCCTGCCCCTGGCGGCGGAATTCCGCTAAACTGCGCCCCTCCCAACCCCGCGGTACAGAAGCTTTTCGATGGCTCAATACGTCTACACCATGAACCGGGTCGGCAAGGTCGTGCCGCCCAAAAAAACCATTCTCGAGGACATCTCCCTGTCGTTCTTCCCCGGCGCCAAGATCGGGGTGCTGGGCCTGAACGGCGCGGGCAAGTCGACGCTGCTGCGCATCATGGCGGGGATCGACACGGACATACTCGGTGAGGCCCGTCCGCAGCCGGGTATCAATATCGGGTACCTGCCCCAGGAACCGCAGCTGAACCCGGACAAGGACGTGCGCGGCAACGTCGAGGAGGGGGTGCAGGACGCCATCGACGCCCTCGCCGGCCTGGAGAAGGTGTACGCCGACTACGCGGAGCCGGACGCGGATTTCGACGCCCTCGCGAAGGAGCAGGCGCGCCTGGAGGACATCATCCAGGCCACCGATGCCCACAACCTCGACCACCGCCTGGAGGTGGCCGCAGACGCCCTGCGCCTGCCGCCCTGGGACGCGGACGTCGCGACGCTGTCCGGCGGCGAGCGACGGCGGGTGGCCCTGTGCCGCCTGTTGTTGAGCACTCCGGACATGCTCCTGCTGGACGAACCGACCAACCACCTCGACGCGGAGAGCGTCGCCTGGCTGGAACGTTTCCTGCACGAGTTCCCGGGCACCGTGGTGGCCATCACTCACGACCGTTACTTCCTCGACAACGCCGCCGGCTGGATCCTGGAACTGGACCGCGGACGCGGCATTCCCTACGAGGGCAATTACTCCGACTGGCTCGACGCCAAGGAAAAGCGGCTGGAGCAGGAGCAGCGCCAGGAGGCGTCCCACCAGAAAGCCATCAAGGCGGAACTGGAGTGGGTGCGCAGCAACCCCAAGGGCCGCCAGGCAAAGAGCAAGGCGCGCCTGCAGCGTTTCGAGGAACTGCAGAGCCAGGAGTTCCAGCAGCGCAACGAGACCAATGAGATCTACATCCCCCCCGGACCGCGGCTCGGCGACAAGGTCATCGAGGTACAGGACCTGAAGAAGCGCTTTGGCGAGCGCCTGCTTTTCGAGAACGTGACGTTTTCGGTGCCCAAGGGCAGTATCGTCGGCATCATCGGCGCCAACGGCATGGGCAAGTCGACCCTGTTCAAGATTCTCAACGGCACCGAGCAGCCCGACGGCGGCAACGTCGACCTCGGCGACACGGTGCAGCTCGGTTACGTGGACCAGTCCCGGGACGACCTCGACGGCGAGAAGACGGTTTGGGAGGAGGTGTCCGACGGCCAGGACATCCTGCGCATCGGCAGCTACGAGGTGCCCTCGCGCACCTACGTGGGGCGCTTCAACTTCAAGGGGTCGGACCAGCAGAAATACGTGAAGGACCTCTCCGGCGGCGAGCGCAATCGGCTGCACCTGGCGAAGTTATTGCGCCAGGGCGCCAACGTGCTCCTGCTGGACGAGCCGACGAACGATCTCGATGTGGAGACGCTGCGCGCACTGGAGGAAGCGCTGCTGGCCTTCCCCGGGGCGGCGATGGTCATCTCCCACGACCGCTGGTTCCTCGACCGCATCGCCACCCACATCCTCGCGTACGAGGACGACGGCGGCGTGGTGTTCCACGAGGGCAACTTCTCCGACTACGAGGAGGACCGGCGCAAGCGTGTCGGCGCGGGCGCGGACCAGCCCCAGCGGGTCGCCTACCGCAAACTCAAGTGATCGAACCGGCACACTTCCACGCGCTGTTGCGGCCGCGGGTCGTCGGCGACGGCCATTTCGAGGGCGTCTCCCTGCCCCTCGATTCCCCCGCCATCTACGGCGGACAGCTCATGGCCCAGGTGTTGAGCTGCGCAGCCCGCACCCTGCACGAGCCCCGCAGCGCCCACTACCTGCAGACGAGCTTTCTGGCTTTCGGCGACCCGAAGGGACCACTGGATTTCGCGGTGGGCCAGAGCCGCGACGGCCGCAGCACCAGTCACCGGGAAGTCGTGGTCAGCCAGGCGGGCCGCACCCTAGTAACCGGCACGGTCTCGTTCCAGGCCGCGTCCGATGGTTACGACCACCAACTCCCCGCACCCGCGGCACAGGCGCCGGAAGCGCTCCTGGAAAACCCCGACAACGTCATCGATTTTTCCGGCGAGGACGGCGGTGAATTTCCCTTTCTGATCGTGGAAGAACCCGCGGATCGCGAGCCGGTCTCCTCGATCTGGGTGAAGTCCCGCCACCCGGCGCCCGACGACAGCCTGCTGCAGCAGATGCTGTTCGCCTTCGCCTCCGACGCCACCATCCTGCAGTCGGCGGCCAATCCCCACGAGCTGGACTGGACGGACCCGGGACTGATCGTGGCGACGATGAATCACACCATCTGGTTTCACCGCGCCCTGGACGTCAACCGCTGGCTGCTCCTGCACGGCACCTCACCGAGCGCTGCCGGGGGGCGCGGACTGTCCATCGCCAACACCTTCGACAGCGCCGGAACGCTCGTGGCAACGGTGGCCCAGGAGGGCGTCCTGCGGCGGCGGATACAGTAAATTCCGGACCTCGGGCCATTCGCAATAGGCGCCGGGCGGCGTTATAGTTTGCCCCTGTCCAGTCGTGGAAAGGGGCCGCAATGAGCGAACAACTCACCGAGAAACGCCGCTTCACAAGGGTCGCACTGGCCCTGCCGGTTGAAGTGCACCAGGGGGGCAGTGTCTGGCACCAGAGCCTGATCGATATCTCCCTGTCCGGTGTGGCCACCGACCAGCCCGACGAGTGGGATGCGCAGTACAACGAACCCTTCACACTGATCATCAAGATCGAGGACGACAGGACACTGGAACTGCACGCCTACCTGCAACATGTGGAGGCCGGGCGCCTGGGCTTCTCCGTCGAGCACGTGGACCGCGAAAACATCGAGCCCCTGCGCGCGGTGCTCGAGGCGCACATGGACATCACCACCCTGGAAGAAGAACTGGAGCGCCTCGACTAGCGCTCAGTCCGACCGAAGATTGCCGCGTCGCGCCCCGACGTCAGTGCCCAGGCATTTTTGACTAAGCGTTAAGGTGCCCTAATCAAGGGCAGCGAGGGCCTCCTCGAGCCGCGCGACAGCCTGCACCTGCATTCCCGCGATCGACTCGCGCGGCGCATTGCCCTTCGGCACGATGGCGCGCGTGAAGCCATGCTTCGCCGCCTCGGCCAGCCGCTCCTGGCCGCTCGGCACGGGGCGAATTTCGCCCGAGAGCCCGACCTCGCCGAAGATGACCATGTCCTTCGGCAGCGGGCGATCGCGGAAGCTGGATACGATGGCGGCGAGCAGTGCCAGGTCGGCGCTGGTCTCCAGCACCTTGACACCACCGACCACGTTGGCGAAGACATCCTGGTCGCCCACCTGCAACCCCCCGTGGCGGTGCAGCACCGCCAGCAGCATGGCGAGGCGGTTCTGTTCAAGGCCGACCGCCACCCGCCGCGGGTTGCCGAGCTGGCTGTCGTCCACCAGGGCCTGGATTTCCACCAGCAGCGGCCGGGTGCCCTCCCAGACCGCCATCACGGCGCTGCCCGAGGCGGACTGCGCGTCCCGGTCCAGGAAGATGGCGGAGGGGTTTTTTACCTCGCGCATGCCGCGATCGGTCATGGCGAAGACACCGAGTTCGTTCACCGCGCCGAAGCGGTTCTTCTGCCCGCGCAGGGTGCGGAAGCGGGTGTCCTCCGTGCCCTCCAGCAGGATGGAGCAGTCGATCATGTGCTCCAGCACCTTGGGCCCTGCCAGGGAGCCGTCCTTGGTCACGTGGCCCACCAGGAACAGCACGGTGCCGCTCTGCTTGGCGTGCCGGATCAGGAACGAGGCGCACTCGCGTACCTGCGACACGCTGCCGGGCGCCGAGGTAATCTCCGGGGTGTGTACCACCTGGATGGAGTCGACCACCAGCACCTTCGGCCGGAACTCCTCCGTCGCGGCGACGATGGTCTCGACATTGGTCTCCGACATGAGCCGCAGGCGGTCCGTGGGCAACTGCAGGCGCGCCGCGCGCATGGCCACCTGCTGCAGGGACTCCTCCCCGGTGATGTACAGCGCTTCCATCGATGCCGCCAGGTGGCACAGCGTCTGCAACAGCAGGGTGCTCTTACCCGCGCCGGGATTGCCGCCGACAAGGATCGCGGACCCCGGCACCAGGCCGCCACCGAGCACCCTGTCGAATTCTCCCGCGCCCGAGGAGAAGCGCGGCAGGTCCTCAAGGTCGATGTCCGCGAGCACCTTCGCCGACTCGAGGGCACCTGCGAAACCGGCCCGCGAGGCGGCGGACCCGCCGGCGCGCCCGCTGCCCTTCGCAGCGCCCAGGCGCACCTCGACCAGGGAATTCCAGGCGCCGCAGTCGCTGCACTGGCCCTGCCACTTGACGTAATCGGAGCCGCAGTCGTTGCAGACGAAGGCGGTTTTTTGCTTTGCCATGCTCTTTCCTTCGGTGGATGGGGTATCCTAACAGACCCGCCACGAATTGCCGGAAGCCCGACCCAAGATGCCCGAATCCTCACTGATCCCCGAGCGCCAGCTGGTATTTTCACCCGACCTGGCGGCGACGATCGGCCTTGAGGAAGCCGTCCTGTTGCAGCACCTGCAGCAGGTGTTCGACCGCGCGACATCACGCTTGCACAACGGTTACGCCTGGTACCGGGTGGAGCGTGAGTACCTCCTTCGAACCCTGCCCTTCTGGGGCCCCGAGGACCTGCACCGCATCGTGCGCAGCCTCGCGGACAAGGGCGTGCTGCTGGTGGATTCGCCGCCGCTGCTGTCGGCCCAGGAGCTGGTGTTCGCCGTCAACGAACCCGCCGCTGGAGCGCCCCCCGCCGCGCAACGCCAGGCGCCGCCCACCCGCCGCAGCGCGGGCCTGCTGCCGGAGAACTGGCGGCCCAGCGAGGACCTGCTGCAGTTGCTGAGCCTGAACCACAACATCCCGCGCCAGTTCGCCCTGGACCAGCTGGAGGACTTCGTCTTCTATTGGCGCGAGCGCGGCGAGACGAGCCACGCCTGGGAGAACAAGTTCCGCCAGCACGTGACAAGCCACTGGCGCCGGCACCAGCAACATACCGCCGAGCAGGCGGAGCGGCAGCGCGGCGCCGGTGAGCCACCTCTGGACCGGGACTGGCGCCCCAGCGAGGACGCCATGGAAATCATGACCCGGGCGGGTATCGATGCAGACTTCATCGAGCAGGCCATCCCCGAGTTCATCCTGTACTGGCGCGAGCGCGGCGCACCGCCGCGGGAGCTGAACTCGAAATTCATCCAGCACATCCGCATTCAGTGGGCGCGCTACACCTCCAGCCTCACCCACAGCACCGAGCCAAGGCGCATTGCCGACGACTGGCAGCCCTCGGAGGACGTCTACGACATCCTGCGCATGTCGCACATCGACACGGACTTCGCCCGCGCGCTGCTCCCCGAGTTCATCGTATACTGGAAGGACAGCAACCAGGCCCAGACGTCCTGGAACAGCAAGTTCCTGCAACACGTGAAATACCACTGGGCGAAACGCCACCAACTCGCACGAGCGGAAGACGACAATGCCGGATACCGGGGATCGCATTCAACGGGTCGCACAAGGGATAAAAGCCTCGAAGACCACCTCAGCGACACCTCCTGGGCAAAGTGAGGACCGCGCCGCCCCCGACGACGGAGCGGTGGAGGCCATTAACCAGGTTTTCACCCTGTTTATGCTCAACTACCACAATCAGTTCTACGCCGCCTACCCCAACGACAGCCAGCTAAGCCAGGTCAAACTCCTGTGGCTGGACGCCCTGGGGGAGTTCAACGTGGAACAAATCTTGCGCGGCGCCAAACGTGCTATCGAGCAGAGCGAGTACCTGCCGACCCTGCACCGCATGCTGGACTGCTGTCGCCAAGGGGCGGAGCACGCTGGACTGCCATCTACAAGGGACGCCTATATCGAGGCGTGCACGGCGGGCTCTCCGAAGTCGGCTCAAGCCTGGAGACACCCGGCCGTCTATCTCGCCGGGCGCGACAGCGACTGGCACTTCCTGGCGAGCGAGGGCGAGAAGGCTGCCCTGCCGGTCTTCCAGCGGCACTACGAGGATTATTGCACCCGGGTACTGCGCGGCGAGACGCTCGAGGTTCCGGCGCCCGAGGCGCTGGAGTCGAAGCCGGCCGAGCCCCTGTCCGCGGAGGAGCAGCTGTCGCAGTTGCGCAAGCTGAGGGAAGAAACCGGTTTTTAGTTGAGCCTGAAGTCGCCAGGCCGGCCGGCAAAGGTGCCTATGCTTAGTCGTCGCGGCCCCGCGCCATGTTCTCGAACCGCGTGTGCTGGCCCAGGAAAGTCAGGCGGCAGATGCCGATCGGCCCGTTGCGCTGCTTGCCGATAATGATCTCGGCGATGCCCTTGTCCGGCGACTCCTCGTTGTACACCTCGTCACGGTAGATGAACATGATGACGTCGGCGTCCTGCTCGATGGCGCCCGACTCCCTGAGGTCGGAATTCACCGGCCGCTTGTTCGGGCGCTGTTCCAGGGCCCGGTTGAGCTGGGACAGCGCCACCATCGGCACCTTGAACTCCTTGGCGATGGCCTTGAGGCTGCGGGAAATCTCCGAGATCTCCGCGGTGCGTCCCTCGGTGGCGCCGGCGATCTGCATCAACTGCATGTAGTCAACCATGATCATGCCGAGGCCGTCGTTCTCGCGGAACACGCGGCGCGCGCGGCTGCGCACTTCCGTGGGCGAGAGGGCCGGCGTGTCGTCGATGTAGAGTGGCACATCCTTGAGTTTGTTCACCGCGGCGCTGAGCTTGGGCCAGTCCTCCTGCTCCAGCTTGCCGTTGCGGATGCGCGTCTGGTCAATGCGGCCGACCGAGGACAGCATGCGGATGATGAGCTGGTCCGCCGGCATCTCCATGCTGAACACGAGGATGGGCTTGTCCTGGTTGAGCACCGCGTGCTCGACCATGTTCATCGCGAAGCTGGTCTTGCCCATGGAGGGGCGCCCGGCGACGACGACCAGGTCCGAGTCCTGCAGGCCGGAGGTCATGCGGTCCAGCTCGATGAACCCGGTGCTGAGGCCGGTGATATCGCCGCCGGTGTTGAACAGCTCCTCGATGCGGTCCACCGCGCCCTTGAGCAGGTCGTTGACCCCCTCGGGGCCGCCGGCCTTCGGGCCCTGCTCGGAGATCTGCATGATGCGCCGCTCGGCCTCGTCGATCAGGGCGTCGGCACTGCGGCCCTCGGGGTTGAAGCCGCTGTCGGCGATGTCCTGGGCCGCCTCGATCAGGCGGCGGAGGCTGGCGCGCTCGTGCACCACCTCGGCGTAGGCGCGGATATTGGAGGCGCTGGGGGTGTTCTGGGCCAGTTCGGCCAGGTAGGACAGCCCCCCCGCGGACTCCAGCTCCCCGCTGGCTTCGAGCCGGTCGGCCACGGTGATGACGTCGATGGGCTGCAGGGCGTCGGCGAGCTGGGCGATCTGCCGGAAAATCAGGCGGTGGCCGGGGCGGTAGAAGTCGCTCGCAGTCAGGGTCTCGGCGACGGCGTCCCAGCCGTCCGCCGACAGCAGCAGCCCGCCGAGCACGGACTGTTCCGCCTCCGGCGAGTGCGGCTGCATCTTGATGCGCGCGATGTCGCCGTCACCGGAGTACGGCAGCTCTGAGACGTTGCTGGGGAGGTCCGGGTCGGCCATGGGACGAGGATATCCTATTCGGGCCGGTCAGGTTATCGAATTTGACCCGCGCGGTGAAGGCGGGGGGACGGTTGTGGCAAAAAATTTGTGGCAAAAAAAATGCACCGGCCGCGCTTGACCGGTGCATTTGTACGGTGCACCAGGGCGGTGTCGCTTGCGCCAGCGCGCAGCCTACTCGGGGACGACCGCCACCTCGACGTTTGCGGTGACCTCGCCGTGCACCTGGATAGCGATCTCGTACTCGCCCAGCTCGCGCAGGGCGCCGTCGGGCAGGCGCACCTCGGCCTTGTCGACCTCGCAGCCGGCGGCCGTGACCGCCTCGGCGATGTCGCGGGTACCGACAGAGCCGAACAGCTTGCCCTCCTCGCCCGCGTTGGCGCCGATCTCGATGCGGCCGAGGGCGTCGATGGCCTCGCCCCGCGCCTGCGCCGCGGCAAGGGTCTCTGCCGCCGCGGCTTCCAGCTCGGCTCGGCGCGCCTCGAATTCCGCGGTATTGGCCTCGGTGGCCGGAACCGCCTTGCCCTGGGGGATCAGGAAGTTGCGGCCGAAGCCGGCCTTCACGCTGACCTTGTCGCCCAGGTTGCCCAGGTTGCTGATGTTTTCCAGCAAGATGACTTCCATTGCTCTATTCCTCGTTCCAGGGGGGTCACCCCCCGTCTGTTGCAAATTCTCTATCCGTTCCCGCCCCCGGGGGGGCCGTCGCCGCCGTCAGCCGGCGGTCCACCCCGCCGCTCCCAGCGCTGGCGGAAATCCAGCCAGCTGTCGGCGATGGCCAGGAACATCACTACCAGTTTCACCGGGTCAAAAATCACCCAGGCGATGTAAAACCACGGCAGCCACCCGCCGCCGCGGATGGCGACCCGCGCGTGCACCAGCGCCAGGCCCGCAAAGCTCAGGGGGATGAAACAGGTCATCGCCCAACTGCGGTAGCCCAGCCCGAGTGTCGACAGGGCCAGCCCTGCCAGTACCAGCGCGGTGCTCACGCCCGCCGGGTAGCGCAGCGCCCGGAATTCCTCGCCGAACCCGCCCGGGTTGTACAGCGCCGCCTGCCAGTAGCGGGCCAGCAGCAGGCACAGCACCGACATCGTGGCCGTACCCATGCCGAGCATGCCCGCTATCTGCGTGGCGTCCGGCCGGTGCAGCTCGACCGCCTGGCCGCTCGCCGCCAGCTGCGCCTCCCAATTCTCCACGAACCGGGTGAACAGCTCCACGAGCTGCTCGAGGAACGCCTGCCCGAACACGGTAATCAGCAGGCCGCCCACGATTCCCACCGCCACGCTGGCCAGCAGCGCCAGGGGCAGGTTCACAGTCGTGCGCAGCACCACTGCCAGGAGCATGGTTCCCGACAGCAGCGCCAGGGGGCCGGTGTCGCTGTACACCACGGCGACGGTGCCCGCCGGCAACAGGGTCCAGAAGAACAGCCAGCTGCCTTCCGCCAGTCCCCTGCGCAGGGTGACCAGCGCCACCACGGCGGCGCTGATCCAGCAAAACAGTACGCTGGCGGCCCCCAGTACCGCGACCAGCAGGGCCTGCCAGCGCCCGCGCATCACCAGTTCCGCCAGCCCCTTCACGGTGCCTCCCGACCTGGTTTGCCGCGGGTCAATCGATTACTTGTGGCCGTCCGTGTAGGGCAGCAGGGCCAGGAAGCGCGCGCGCTTGATCGCGGTGGCCAGCTGGCGCTGGTACCGGGCCTTGGTGCCGGTGATACGGCTGGGCACAATCTTGCCGGTTTCAGAGACGTAGGCCTTCAGGGTGTCGAGATCCTTGTAGTCGATCTCTTTGGTGCCCTCGGCGGTGAAACGGCAGAACTTACGGCGACGGAAAAAGCGTGCCATGGTCGTACTCCTTTAAAATTCCGGGTCCTGGTAAGGCGCGGGAAGAACTACTCTTCCACGGCCTCCTCGGCAGCTTTCTCGGGCTCCGCGGGGGCGGTCTCAGCCTTTTCGTCGGGCTTCTCGGCGGGCTTCTCCGCCTTCTCGGCCCTGGCCTGCTCCGCGGCCTGGCGCTCCTCGTAGCGGCTCTTGCGCTCGCGACTCTCCTTCTCCGCCTTCATGATGAAGGACTCGTCGGTCACCGGGTCGTCGCGGCGGATCACCAGGTTGCGGATCACGGCGTCGTTGTAGCGGAAGGTCGTGGTCAGCTCGTCCATGGCCTCGCGGGTGGCCTCGACGTTCATCAGCACATAGTGTGCCTTGTGAATCTTGTTGATGGGGTAGGCCAGCTGGCGGCGACCCCAGTCCTCCAGGCGGTGGACGGTGCCGCCATCCTTCTGGATGGCCGCCGAGTAGCGCTCGATCATGCCGGGCACCTGCTCGGACTGGTCCGGATGGACCATAAAGACGATCTCGTAGTGTCGCATACGATGTGGCTCCTTTCGGGTTAATGCCACCCGTCACTTCGCACCTGGGTGCCGAAGGCGGTGTGGCAAGGAGAATCGGCCGCAGGGACGGCCGGGCAAATTTTGAGGGGGCGGAGTTTACCGGCTCCCGGGGGGTTTCACAAGGCCGGTTCCGGGCCCGCGCCGGCCCGCTGGCGCACCACCTCGAACAGGCAGACACCGGCGGCCACGGACACGTTGAGGCTGCTGACGGCGCCCGCCATGGGCAGGTGGACCAGGACGTCGCACTGCTCCCGCGTGAGACGCCTCAAACCGCTCCCCTCGGCACCCAGGACAAGGGCCACGGAACCCGTTAAATCATTGTTATATATTGATTTTTCTGCCTCTCCATCGGCCCCGTAGAGCCACACCCCGAGGCCCTTCAATGCCTTGAGGGTGCGGCTCAGGTTGGTCACCTGGACCAGGGGTACGGTCTCGGCGGCGCCGCAGGCGACCTTGCGCACCACCGGGGTCATGCCCGCGGAGCGGTCCCGGGGCACCACCACCGCGGTCACCCCGGCGGCATCCGCGCTGCGCAGGCAGGCGCCCAGGTTGTGGGGGTCCGTCACGCCGTCCAGCACCAGCAGCAGCGCCGGCCCATCCAGGGCCTCTACGGCGGCCAGCAGCTCCGCCTCGGACCAGCCCGCAGCACCGGCGTCCTCCCCGTCCGTCGCGGCGACAGCGCCCTGGTGGCGCCCGGTGACGAGCTGGTCCAGTTCCTCGCGGGATTGCCACAGGACGCTGATACCGTTGTCCCGGGCCAGTTTCTCCAGGTCGCGCCTGCGGCGGTCGCGCCCGCTCTGCAAATGCAGGTTGTGAACAGCGCCGGGATCGCGACGCAGCAGGGCCTCGACCGCGTGGATACCGAACACGAACGCCATCTCAGTGGCGTCGCCTCAGCCCCGTGCGCCCCCGGGACTTGCGGCCCCCGCCCGAGCGGCCGCCGGTTTTTTCGCCGCGCTTGCCGCCGGGCCCGCCGGAGCGCGCGCCGCCCGGCTTCTTCCCGCCGCCTTTTCCGCCGGCTTTCCCGCCACCCCTGCCCTTGCCCGCGCCCTTGCGGGGCGGTTTCGCCTCGATCAGTTCGAGGTCGATCTTGCGGTCGTCCAGGTCCACGCGGGCCACCTGTACCCGCACCGGGCCGCCGAGCTGGAAACTGCGCCCGCTGCGCTCCCCGCTGAGCCGCTGGGTGGCGGGGTCGAAGTGGTAGTAGTCCCCGGGCAGTGCGGTGACGTGCACCAGTCCCTCGATGTACAGGTTTTTCAACTCCACGAAGAGGCCGAAGCTGGTGACCGCGGCGATCACGCCGTCGAACTCATCGCCGACGTGGTCCTGCAGGTACTCGCACTTCAACCAGGCGTCCACCTCGCGGGTGGCATCGTCCGCGCGACGCTCGGTATTGGAACAGTGCTCGCCGTGCACGGCCATGGCCTGCGGGTCGTAGGGGAAAATACGTTTTTTGGGCAACGGCGCCGCGCTGTCGACACGGCGCACCCCCTCCACCTGCCTGTCGCTGCGGATCAGGTGGCGGATCCCGCGGTGAATAAGCAGGTCCGGGTAGCGGCGTATGGGGGAGGTAAAGTGGGCGTAGGCGTCGTAGTGCAGGCCGAAGTGCCCACCGTTTTCCGGCTGGTAGACCGCCTGGCTGAGGGAGCGCAACAACATGGTCTGGATGACGTGGGCGTCCTCCCGCTCGCGCACCTGCAGCAACAGCCGCTGGTAGTCCAGCGGGGTCGGGCGACTGCCGCCGGACAACTCCAGGCCCAGCTCGCCGAGAAACTTGCGCAGCCCCTCCAGTTTCTCCTCGCTGGGCCCCTCGTGCACCCGGTACAGTGCGGGCAATTCGCACGCCTGGTAGAACCGCGCCGTGGCGACGTTGGCGCAGAGCATGCACTCCTCGATCAGCTTGTGGGCGTCGTTGCGCACCACCGGGACGATGGCGCTGATCTTGCGCTGCTCGTCGAACAGGATGCGCGTCTCCTCGGTTTCGAAGTCGATGGCGCCGCGCCGCTCCCGCGCCTCCCGGAGCACGACGTAGAGTTCGCGCAGGCGCTGCAGGTCCGGTACCACGCGCGCGGACACCTCGGGGTGGCTGCCTTCCTCGAGCACCTGGCCGACCTGGGTGTAGGTGAGCCGCGCCGCCGAGTGGATCACGGCCTCGTAGAACTGGTAGCGGCTGAGACTGCCCGCGCGGCTCAGCTCCATCTCGCAGACCATGGCCAGGCGGTCCACCCCCGGGTTGAGAGAACAGAGGCCATTGGACAGGACCTCGGGCAACATGGGTACCACGCGCTCGGGGAAGTAAACGGAGTTGCCGCGGTTCGCCGCCTCCGCGTCCAGGGCAGACCCCGGGCGCACGTAGTGGGAGACGTCGGCGATGGCGACGAACAGGCGCCAGCCCCCGCCGGACTGTTTCTCGCAGTAGACGGCGTCGTCAAAATCCCGCGCGTCCTCGCCGTCGATGGTGACCAGGGGCAGCTTGCGCAGGTCCACCCGGTGCGCCTTGTCCGCCTCACTGGGCTCGTCGTGCAGGCGCCCCGCCTCGGCAAGCACCTCCTCGGGCCACTCCCAGGGGATTCCGTGGGCGCGAATGGCGACGTCAATCTCCAGTCCAGGGTCGAGGTGGTCGCCCAGTATCTCGGTCACGCGGCCCTTCGCGCCGAGCTGCCGCGTCGGGTAGTCCGTGATCTCGGCCGTGACAATCTGGCCGGAGAGGGCCGCGCCCTTCGCCTGCGGGGGAATCAGGATCTGCTGGGTGAGGCGGCCGTTGTCGGGAATGACGAAGCCGATGCCGCTCTCCTCCTGGTAGCGCCCCACCACCACGGCGTGGCCGCGCTCCAGCACCTCCACCACCTTACCCTCCAGTCGTCCGCGGCGGTCCTCGCCGGTGACCCGCACCAGCACCTCGTCGCTGTCGAACACGAAGTGCATCTGGCGCGCGCTCAGGTAGATGTCATCCCCCTCCCCGATGGGCATGGCGAAGCCGTAACCGTCGCGATGCCCCTGCACCCGGCAGCGGATGAGGTCCATGCGGTCGGCGACCCCGAAGGCGCCGCGCCTGTCCTGGATGAGCTGCCCGTCGCGCAGCATGGCGCGCAGGCGCTTGCCGAGGGCGTCGACCTGCTCGTGGTCGGCGAGCTCCAGCCGCTTGGCCAGCTTGTTCTGGTTCAGCGGTTTCTTGGCCCGCGTGAGAACCTCGAGGATATGCTCCCGACTGGGGATGGGGTTCTCGTAGCGGGACGCCTCGCGCGCGGCGTGAGGGTCGGCGCTGTCGCCTTTTTTTGCCATAGGGCCGGGGGCCTGTCTTGGGAATTGATACCGTCATCCCCGCGCAGGCGGGGATCCAGAGCGTAAAAGCCCCACGGCTTGTACCGCGGGGCCTGGGCAGATTATACGCCAGGATTGACATCGAGGCGCCGGAAAAGTAACCTGCGCGCCCTCGGATTTCTCGACCCGCCCAGGTGGTGTTGTGGTAGACACTGGACGCAGTCCAGCAGGTCGGGAAAATGACAATCCGGTGAAATCCACCGCATTCTGCCCAGGTGGTGAAATTGGTAGACACGCTAGCTTCAGGTGCTAGTGCTCGCAAGGGCGTGGAGGTTCAAGTCCTCTCCTGGGCACCATTCGTTTTTTAAAGACCGAATCAGCTACTGGTTCGGTCTTCTTGTTTGGGCACCGAGAACGTCCTTC
>Ga0126341_1000011_pt1 | contig 34783 bp, 17 predicted proteins | sample OrbTmetagenome_FD_97057 | JGI IMG/M metagenome (GOLD analysis project Ga0126341, IMG submission 97057) | Coral microbial communities from Florida Keys, Florida, USA - Orbicella T D metagenome | ecosystem: Host-associated > Invertebrates > Cnidaria > Coral | place: Florida Keys, Florida, USA... | reverse complement strand
TTGGACATGGACGTGGGAGAAAAGGCTAATAAATTGTGGGTCTTTCACCCGCCAGGATACACTAAAAGAAATAAATTCTGATAAGATTCTTAGGTGGATTCCCTTGGTGGGCCGTTAAACGGATTATAAATGCATGGAATTATTAAGTCAAAGAAGCGTGTGAGTAAGTGGAGTGAGTGTGGAGAAACAGAGGGTCGGCTGATTGGATTCTATTGTAACGAGTCAATATTATTTCTGAATTATTATCGTTTCTCAGTTTAAAAGCTTTGTTAATCCATATATTTTTATTACATTTTAAGTTTAATTAATTCATTAAGCGATTCCATCTCTGGGGTTTTTTAGTTGTTTTTATGATAGTATTTACCCAAGATTTACTTTATTATTATTATTTTGGTAGTTACAACAGGGCCACATCCAGCTTAAGATAATAAAAATCTGAATTATTCTCATGTTAATATGCTGGATGTGGGGGATATGGACAAGGAATAAGATGAATCCCGAGACCTCACCTATAAGGAAGGAAGCGTAAGTACTAATAATAAATATAAAATTCTTAATATCTGATCTTCCTTTCCTATAATTATTTTAAAACTCTGGTAATAATCTGTGTGTTACTACTAGGCAGGAAAGGAAGATTAGAATCATAAGACCATAAAGTGAGCCTGGTCCTAGTCATCTGTTTCCTATCATAAATTAAATCTTATCTTTCTTCCGCTACCTATAAAATCCTTTACAAATGAGTCTAGCTATCCTATCTTAGGTACAAATCTGTCTAACTTTCCCACTCATAAAGAAGCTTATCATAGCGGAATTATCAGGAATTTTATTAAGTTTTTTATTGTATTTACCGTGTTATCCAGTAGAAAGAGGCAAGTCAAAGACCTTTCCAGTTGGTTCACTCGTCATTAAATCCTTAATAAAGTCATACAAATTCTGTTAATTATGGACGCTCCAAACACCTCCATAAAGAATCCTAAGATAATAGAATTTGGGAGTCAAGTGAGGATGGAAGTAATAAGATAATAAGTTTAATGTTTGGTCGGTAGATAGGATGGTAAACCAAAAGGAAGGGTTAAGAGATAAAAGCTGAAAACCTATAATAATTATATGATTTCCTGTTACCCGGTTTGTTTAGGAGTCTAGTCACAGGCTTAAAAACTATAATAATATTAGAATTACTAGAGCTTATATTAAATCTGGTGGACCGTGTATCCATTGAAGGAAGATAAGATTGAAAATGTGAATAAAGCTGAGACACAACCACCAAAGATTAATCCTTCCATCATAGCGGCTGGTCCCTACGTCCACTACAATATACTTTCCTTTACCAGCCGCATACACTAAAACACTTTTCAGTTCTCGTATCCAACACTCGACGGCCATTATTAATCCTTAAGTTTTATAGAATTATAATAATCTTAGGGTTTACGGTCCCTCCCGGTGTAGACGGTTAGATTCGGCCGCCAGTCGTCTGTTCTTCCCACATTCTGGAGGTTTGGACATTACTAACGGGTTACAAGGAATAATCTTGGGCGTGTAGACTAGGTTTGACCTTACCAGATCATCTAGGCCACATAAGATATAGAATATAGATTTTCAGATATTATATCGTCTATTTATCCTATCATTATTCCTTCCATTCACTCGTTTCTGAGAATTTATTAGAAGATATAATCTTAGGATTACTGGTTTACTCCCATGAAAAGTCAATTTTTAAGTATTTTTGGAGGGAATTAATGATTGACTTTTATTGGCCCTTATAGGATTGACATTAGGAAGCCTTTCTGGTGTTTATGTTAGCCGAGAGGCGGTGGAGGACCGTAAGATTAACCGTTACATAATAATAAAATATAAATAAAAAATGCATTTCTTGGCTTATAAAGACGGACTGGAGGGTTAATGCTTAGACTGGAGACACGGTGGTAGCCTTAGCGGGACCCTCTTGTGGTAGCTGTTGGTGAGGCTTAATATCCAGGTATAATGGGTGATAATAATATTAAAAACTTATTTATTTTATTATAGGATTTACTTTCTTAAGGTATTTAATAAGGATTTTACAGAATAATAATCCTAGCGAGAGCGGGGGAAACCCAATTAACCATCAAAAACTCTGGAAATAGACTGCCAAGAGACTCCCAAAATAATTTTAGTGTTTCCAAGGGCCCATACTAGACGATAGAACCAAATTAATCTGCATTTATAGGCTCCGCCCCTGGGCCCTTGGCAGTGTAAAACCTAAAATTATTAATATTTTTACCTGTGTTTGGAGGCTGTACACTAACAATCAGACAATCATAGGCCGTAGAAACTAGCAAGAAGATAAGATATAGAAGAAGAAATCAAAATAAATATTATACTTTTATCCCGTGATCATAGACTCAGAAGCGGTGCCACCAACATACAATTAATCTTCCATCCCAATAAATAATTCCTTACACCGCTTCACCCGTTAACAAAGGAAAAATGAAGACTTAGAGGGACCCATATTCTGTTTTTATGGATTATTCCTTGGTAGATAGGGTATTGGCTAGTAATTCTATAATAAAATATCCTATAATCTTCTCCTAACTTTGGGAATCGGGTGAGAGGAAACCAGGACACTATCAATAAAATTAACTTTAGGATATGGACGTGGTAACTGTAAGGTCTTATTAGTGTTCACCTATTCTGTAACTGAATTATCTTGGAAGTTTTCTATCTTTTACACCTACATACCCTTACTAAGCTTCCAGTCCTAACATATCTTTCAGGATATAGGAGCTTACAATATACTTTTATTATAGAATTACAAAGGAAATCAAAGAAGTTCCTTGAGTTAGAGGGTATACTGGGAATCGCATGGAATAATTAAGAAATTTTATAATTAAATCTCTGATCTCATGAGCTCTAACCAAACTGTAACACCTTTATCCTACCGTAGGAATCGATTGGAAGTTATTATTATTATTCCTTTCACCGTTGGTCCCAAGCCTTTTACACCACTAAGGAACAAAGAAATTACAGGATTTTAAAGGAATATTATTGACTTGCAAGGCTTGGGGATAGGAAGATAAAGTTAGTAATTTCTTTGGTTATCTACACTTAACAGATAATTATTGTCCAAAGATAAGAGCCGAGACCCTACAATTACCATTCTTTTTCTCTTTTTAGGTGGATGGTAAGTCCTAGGATGTCAACTGAAAGCCGCTATAGAATCTGGATGACTTCTACCTTGTCTTCATTCTACCCGAGACCTCTAAGAAATATAATCTTGGAACAGAGCAGGGACCGGTAAACCTTATAAAATTCCAAAATTATACCTTAGTGGTGTCTTATTGGTGACCGAGGAGCGGCTATATAAAATAAAATTAACATGCCGCTCCATCCATAATTCCTTCTTTAAGACAATAAAAACTATAGAAAACTTATAGGCGTAACCAGTAAAAACACAATAATAAGAGATTAAAAATGAAAAGATTCTTAGAAGATAGAAGGTAATAAGGCTATAGAACAGAAAACTTTAATAAAATGATAATATTCCTGAAAGATTCCTAACAAAAGCAATAAAAGATAATAAAAATATACTGGAATTATTAAAGAAAAAAGATTAATAAGTGTTTAATAGGTGGAATGGATAATAAAGTGACTCGGGACCAGTGGTTGAGCCTATTATAAGTCAAAGATTATTGTATTTTCTTAGGTGTATAAGGTATAATCTCGGGTAAGAACCATCCAGAAGAACCTAAAGAAGGAAGTATAATAACTCAAAAATTAAGGAATTATAAGTTAGCAAAGGCCCTAGTAAGACCATAAATTTATAAATATTTTTGAGTTATTACCCAACAAGAACAAGATTAACTGGCGAAGGATCACGAGAGGATACGGGGTGGCTGATAATATCCTGAAAGATGGACGTAGAAATAGCATAATTCCGTTACCGAGACCGTGCCGGGGCCTTATCAACTCATAAAACTTAAATTTAATTCTTGTTCATTAGGCCGTGGCCACATTCCTTGACTCTCGACTGCCTTACAAACCCTTCCAAGATATCTTCACTAAAACCCAATAAAAATAATATTAATCTTATCTTTCTATATGACTTAATCAATAATATCTGTAAAATCTCTTCCAAAATCAACCGTAATTCCTATAATAAACTCATGCAAATATTATTGATTTTATGGTGAAGGTAAGGGTAATGTCAAGAAGAATCCATACAGAATACAGGATTTTCAATTTTAAATCTTTATTATTGATAATAAGAAAGCGGGACTCATAAGGAAGGTCCATTGTAATCAGGAAAAAGTCAATGAAGATTTTTGTAGAAAACTGTAGGACATGAAGCCTAGATACGGTATGGGGAGTCCTTGAAAGCTCTGGAAAGATGAGAATTAGTAAGGCCCCACAATAGGATTCCTTCGTCTCTTTGGGGTAAACCAGCTATTGGAAACCCATGTACACAGAAAATAAATATGAAAGTTGTAACCCGTTATGGGAGAATGCAGCGGTTGGTAAAGATAATAAAGTTAGGCGGGATGGTAGGTAATTCCTAGTGCACGGAAGGGAGTCCAACCGCTGCATGATATTATTATTCCGTTATTTTGGCTAGCATCTTGTATGAGGAGGCTGTAATCCTTGCTATGGGTGCAAAGAATCCCTTAAAAGTTAATAAATTTGTATTTTATATAGCCTCCTCAACGGTCTCGCTACCTCTATCCCAAGGAATGCTCATGAGATTTATTATGATAGAATCTTGGTGTCCCGTGACTTAATATGAGAGGAAAATATGATTGTAAACCCGTCCAAGAAAGATTGATCATAAAGTAAGTTCTGGTACCTACGTTGACCCTCATTTTGGAGATCTAGAATGGTAAATTCATGGCCATTGTATCCCGATTCCTACAGTCTTCACCTTCAGTTTTCTATGATTTTAATGATATCTTTCTTGAGTTTATAGTAGGTAACCCTGGGAATCCCCTCATAATAATAACATAAAAAGTCAATTAAATTTCTGGTTTTATAAGGGATGATCCCGCCAGGCGCATGAATGATGGACCAGTTACCACAGCTTGGTATCCCGCTAAGGTACAAGCATAAACCCAGATAACCCTTCTATCCCTATTGTATCTCCTAAAGAATTACACTTTTCTCTTCATTTTGGTTGGAGATGAACCCGCTATTCCATAAAACTTTTCACTTTTTATATAGGATTTCATTGTGATACCTTTGTTTACCATTCCTTTCATAATTTCCTTAAAAACTATAGAAAACGGTAAGATAATGAAGTAGAAAAGGGCCTTACAGATCAAGAAATAAGATAAGAAATATATGATTATAAGGGTATGATAGGACAAATAATCCAAAAGAAATACACATAAAATATGAATTTTAAAGGTAATGAATATGGAATCTAATGGTGCAATCTTGTCTTTCCTTAGGATAAATCTGATGATCAACTTATGATTAAGATAATAAAATCCTTTTCATATAGAAATAAGAGGCCAAGGGTAACTCTAAAGGCAGATAATATGATGAGAATAGGAGGGTTACTAACGGATAATAATGGAAACTTCTGGAGGCGGTATAAGTTTCAAGAGATTTTTACAGTAATTTCCTTGGTTTTTAGCTTATAAGATAGCATATTGTCCAATAGTAAACTAGCAAGATAAAAGTCAAAGATTATTCCATCTAAGCTCTCTTCAATAGCAATTCTATGTCAATGGGTGATCAATAAAGTCCAAGGGGTTCCTGCTTCTGGTGGGTAAGATAGGATGGATCATAAAGTAAATTTAATTGAAATAATTCTGAATTAATGGTCACTAATAATGCATCCTTCCTCGTCATATAGGTTCCCACTTCCCAGATAATATTATTACCACTCACCAAACCCGGAACTTGTCGTAACCTCACCAACTTACCTTAATTATAGGGTCTGGTGTTACCTTTCTTACCTGAATCCATTGGAATAATCTTCACTTGGCATGCATAAAAAGAAGATTAATAAGGAAAGTTATGGGAAAGATCAATGAATAGACGGTTAGACTGGACTAATTAATATAAGAAATAATATATTTTTATCTTCTTTTACAGGGATTTATCTAAGAATTTAATGAATTTAGTGTTAATCCTGCGGCAGAGACGCTAGCACAAGAATCAATTATATTTCTTTTGGGTATTATCAGTGCCGGAGCCATAAGAGACCGCATAAAATCAATTATTTCTAGCATTCATGGTACCGGCACGGCCTTACTGGGGCTAATGTAAAGTCTAATCTTTGGTTTTCATAGACATTACTAGGACACAAGGATACCTTGATAACCAGATTTTGATTGAAACCTTCCTTACTACTTACACACTATTCTTCAACCGATCCTCGGGCTATAGGTCCAAGAGTCTTTAGGACAAGAATCATATTATCTGGTTCTCATTCTCATTTTACCTTCTATTGCTCTTACTTGGATGATACTTTCCTTTATAATCTCAACATCTATTTCATTTATAGGATACGATTGGGAATTTTATGATAATATTATGCTTACTCCGGCAGGAACTCAGAAATAATGCAATAAAAGTACCCGAGTAAGCCTCTTATCTTCACCTAAAATCTACATTTTTTAATTAATTTCTTGAGTTAGGAGTCTTCTGGAGTCGTCTGTTTATGGAAGTCCTGCGGTCTCGTCTCTCCTTTATAATATTGGTCTTTAGACAAGGCATGACGAAGGAGTGCCCCAGTGACGGGATTCTAAGGACTGTTACTAACGGATAAGACACGGAAGGTTAAACGAGGAAAGCATTACCAGGGAATTTTATTATCAGGTTATTTTGGTTTCTTATGCTCCGCCAGGGTTCCCTCACATACGCTGGAAGGAATTATCTTGTTACAAATGGCGGGAATGCTGGTAACGGATGGTAAGATTCTGTCCAAAGAAATACATTAATTATAGAGGTTTATCCATATACTAGAGCCTGAGATTATTGGAATTTATTGTATTCTTATTGGTCTGTAGGTTGGCCGACTGTAATAATCTTATTGGTGTAAGGGAATTCTGAGAGGTGATCATAGGAGTCGGCCAAGAGACCAATCAATAAACACACGGCCAATTAAATAATATTTTGACAGTATCCTGACTTCCTTCCTAATAAGTGTCTCAGGTAATAATCCTAGGACTTTTGGCTATAATTTTGTGAAGATAATAGTAATCTCTAGAAGGGAAAGGCAGATAATGAGAATGGAAATGATAATAAGATTAAGAATATAATTTATTTAATTGGTTTCCTTGTACGTCCGCTGGCCCTCGTTAGACATTACATTGTCTTCTGCTTCTGTATGGGACACGGCCAGCGGTTACCACTATTCTCATTATCTGTTATTCTTAAAATTCTTAACTTGGGAATTCCTTGCCTTATAGGTTTCCTATCGTTTCTTCCTTGTCTTCTACCTTCTTCCGCTACTGTCGGGCAAGGAAGAAAGTTAACCATAAAACCAAATATTAATACAAAATTATCATATTTTTACTGACTTTATGGTCCCGTCCCGTGTTTCTCCTGTTAAAAGTGTAAAATTCTTCCACTACTGGACGGGACCTACAATAAGCATTAAAAATAAGAATTAATTAATATAGGATGACAAAAGTCTGGCGGAATGGCTAGAAAGATAATAGGATTAACACAAGATGGAACCGCCAGACAATAATAATCCCTTGTAAGAACCATAATATTTTATTGATATGGCTAGATTCATTAGTGGAGAAGCATTCAAAAAGACCAAGATTAACCATAGAATTTACTATCAAAAATATTATTAATCATTAATTTAGGTAATTTATTGTAGGTGGACCCTTTCTCTCTCATGTTGGTCCAATTCTATGATTCTTGCTTGCCTGTCCGTTGAGGAGCCCATTAAATATACAAATAAATTTCAACTTTTAAGTGATTCTTCTGGGCTCCTCCCTACCGTACCGGCCATACGATTCCAAGATGCCCAATTTGCTTTTTTAGCATGCCCATGGAAGAAGAGTCCCTGGATTCTCTGGAATCGTATATTTATTAACAGAAGACCCGCTAGTAAGCCCTAAAGGTAAAACCAGAATTTCATTGTAAACTGACCACCAATGGACCAACATAATCTTGTAATCTCTACCGGCGGTGACCAGTCTTAGCATATGATGAGAGCTTGGTAACAGAGAATAGAATGTTGACTCGGTTGTATCCGCTGCTCCATCCATAATTATTGAGCAGTGTAGGGAGCAGCTGGCCATTAAGGTAATCCTAAGAAAAGATAATAATAAAACTATAATAATTATAACTTCTGGAGGCCCTGGCCCATTAATACACTAATAAACCAATAAAAGTAGAAAATTGTTGGTATCTTTGCCCCAGGGCCTCCCCAAGGAAGAAGAGACGTGAATGTAGGATTGGTGGTTACTTACGCCCAGTGGCAAGCCATTCTAGAAACCAATCAGCCTTCCAGTTATGATAGGAAATTAAAGTGTAAGCTGTAGAACCTGAGATATAGGATGAGCCAATGTAATTCTCTTTTAAGGGTTAACAAGATATGATGATGGGGCAAGAACACTAAGATCCATTTATTTTTCATTCATTGTATCCTCCCCATCAGTGCCCAGCCCTTATACATTTCCTAACCCTTCCAGCTACCATAGTGTGGCCTAATGATAACTACCGCTGGAGCTCTTACAAAATGAATCAATCTTATGTGACTTTAAGGGTCCCCCAAGGGCAAGGAATTCAACCAAAAATAATCATAAGATAGGTGGGGACCCTTAAGATAGAAGGATAAAGTAATTCTAAGAAGAGACCAGAGAAGATTGTACCAAGATAAACTGTAACATCAAGATCCAGAAGTTATAAGGAGAAGATAGCAGGCTTGGGATTACCATTCCTTTTATTCATTACAATCAGATAATATATGAAATCCTATATTCCCAAGCCTTACAATCACCATAAAGTAATGGATAAAATCAATAATAATGTGAGCTCTTGGTAATGGATGCCAGGTAATTATTAATAATAAAGTTAATGCTTGGTACAAGAGCTCACTAATAATTACAAGATTTATAATGGATTTTTGGTTATTATTACGTCCATAAGAAACATAGAAGGCTTCCCTCCAACCAAAGACAAGAAGATTCATCCCAAAATATTTAATTTATGAGAAGATATAGGAGGGTCTGGGCCCCCGGTAAAGATTTTTACAGATAAGACGAGTAGCCCAGGAAGATTGGCTTCTTATTGTGTATTCCTACTACCGAGTGGCGGGGTAACTAACAAATAACTTTCTAATAATTCCTCCTGTCCTAGCATTCTCCTACACTAGTCCGCCACGGAAGGGAATAATAAATGGATGAAGGGGGAACCCAGATACCAAATAAAACTAGGAATTTCTTTGGAATCTATGATAACTGGCCCATAACACAGCTTATGCTTGCCCTAGGCTCCGCCCGTGGGCTGGCGCATAGCCACATAAACCTTAAAATGTAAATAAATTTCTACTTTATATTTCCTTTGTACCAAGCTCTTGAATGATAACCACTCTTAGTAATATTTTTGTGTGGATGGGATTACTCACAGAATTATATTCTTAAGGATAATAAATTGCTAACTTCTGGTTTCCTGTCCCTCTCGTTCAAGGTAAATCCACTAATTATTAATAAAATATCCCATAAAAATCCTTAAAACTTTCATGATTAATATGTGGGTTTACAGGAGGCTACCAACTTGTAAGTCTCCTTCACTCATAGGATACGGGAGAAGTCCACACCTAATAACCGATTCTTCATTATGGTTTTACCTTAGGATAACCTCACACAATATATTATTAACTTTAAAGGCATTAGTATAGCAGGAATCCATTATGAATCTTCTTGTTCACACCATTCGGCCTCCCTCGTTACCATCTCTACCGACCATTAATATTCTATTTAAAATCACTGGAAATGGGTGAATGAATCTGAGGATATTAATGAATAAAAGGTAAATTTGTAATTTCTTTGATTAATCGCGTAACAAGAAGAGCCGACCGTCAGTGTAAAGACCAATCATATCCATAAAAACATAAAAACTATAATTTTAGAGGCTCTTCTACCGGCTCCTCTTGGATAATACCTTCCCCGCCACATATCTGTCTAAGCGTTTCTACTTTCCTTGCTACGGCGGGAATCTTATTAATAATTATATAATTTTATGTTAATTTTGTATTTATTAATATGAGAATCTTCACTCGGATACACTGTTATCAGCTATTATAAATGGATTATTCTTTGATCACTTTATAATATTGTACAAATAATACAGTTTTTACCTTATATCCGCCTAAAAGGCTTGTCATTGGGGAATCCTGGTATGCTAGCAAGGTAATCTCAAGTATAAAAGATATGAAACTTATGATTCTATAGCAGGATTCCGCCTGGCATGCAATAAAAACAAAATAAATTCATTGTAAACTGCCTGTCACCACCTCCGAGAGCCTATAACAATAAGAAAATAATGCATTTTTATTTGATTTTTAGTCTCTATGCCCAGTCCCCAGGTATAACTCTAAGATTAATTCTGTAATAATAACTACCAATCAACCAACCTCCACACGATTTAATCATAAAAATGCAAGATTTAAGAGATTTATGCGGGGTCTTTGTCCCTTTCACACCTTGTCCCATCCGTAAGATAATGAATTTATATTAATAAAGTCCAATAAAATCCTAGAAACGGATGGCCGGCCGTAATAAGATTTATTTATTGGTGAAGGTACAAGAGGCACTGGCCTACCTACAACTTACTTTATCCTTCCCTAACCATAGAAAGGCTCTTGAGATTATACCAAATAAACCTGAGACCTGACTTACACATAAAAATATAAACTTTATTCTTCATTATGGGACGCCTATTGGCTTACAAGAACTCAATGAAATCTAGGAAGGCGAGGTGGAGTTATTATTGTTGGTAGGCTTACTGCTAGGATAGAAGAATGGGTAACAGAGACCCGAGCGCATGCCAAGTTTGTAAATGGATGTGAGGGATATGAGTGTAGGGAGCGGGCATGCGGATTAATAAGATTTTAAGATAAGATTAGACAGATCATGCAGGGACAGAGTTAAGAGAATTATCTTGGACAATACACTGGTCACGCCCATTATAATACCTGGAATGCCATGAAAATAGAATTATTCCTGTTGGTAATAATTTTGATAGTTCCTTCCTTCTGCCTCTCCTCCTAACTTTATATTTCTTAGAAGATAAAATCCTTGATTTATAGGTGTACGCTAGTAGAGGAGCTAATAATAATGTGAAGATAGAACCGACCCGTGTGGAGCATGAGAGTGTAGACGAGATAGTTGGTCGGTTCTTGGAGGATAAAATACTAAAATTATTAATGGATCTTATGGTGATTCCTTTGTGTCGAAAATATTAACCAAAAGATACAAATTATTATAGATTTCCTATTTTATTTGCATTAAGAGAGAAGAGAATCTTATTGGGAAGGAACACAGGATACCGCCAGACGGGGCAGAAACCTTCCAGAATTAACACTTTATAATCATGAAATTAGTAATGGATGTAGGATATTTTAGTTAGTCCCTTCCCAGCTAGATCTATTCCCAAGTTATCCTCATAATATTATTGAATTATTATAAGATTTTATATGTATTATCCCGTGTAAACAGAATATTGTCCACCAAAGATTGATGATGAACCTACAAAGAAGTCAATCATAATGGGTCTTAGCCCGCTGCCGCCGTGTTTTCCGTCCACTCACTCGTGTATTTTCTAGTTCTCGTTTCCTGGTGTAGGAGCTTACAAGATATTATTATATTAAGAAAAGATTATATTTATTGGGCTCTTTGCCACTAACCGTCTATTACCAAGATTTCCTTCGGCAAAGAGCCATATAAATCAATAAAATTAATAAAAAGACAATAAAATCAGTTCCAAGATAAGATTACGCTAGTCCATCCACCATAACACCATTTATTAATCCGCCACCTTAAACCTTCCATAAATATAATAAATTTACCTGTAATATCCCTTACTAATCCATAAATAATAGAAGTATATTGTGAGGAAGGACCCGCCTAAAGGAAATAAATATTAGATTTTATGGGTATAGCGGGTCCAACGAGATGAAAGAAGAAACTAAAATTGATTTTATGATTGGTAAGGCGCTTTAAAGGTATAAAATCAGTTGGACAAGGCATTATTAAGGTGAAGATTGGTCACTCATGGTCCCTAGCCTCTCAGTTTTCTAAGGTTTTCCTTGCGGTTGACCGTGTAAGAAGTGTAAACATAAGGTCGGTTGACGATTCCTTGGCCAGTGGGAAACCCGGTTAGTTAACATTAAATCCATAAAAGATTAAGTGATTCTTGGGTTAAGAGGCTTACAAGCGGGTTACTACAATGGGTTCCTAGTAAGGCTCACGCTATCTATCGATAATTATTGGACGGAGAAGATAGATAATGGATGGTAAGACAAGGAAGGTAACCTCAGATCCAACAACCCAGCCTGGACACCTAAGATTAATAAGAATTAAAAGATTTATTATTGACATTTCCCTCACATTCACCTTCAGCCTTCTACCGGATCTTATAGGTCACACCCTGTTATGCTTGAACTTTTTGCTTTTTATTGCATGCCAGGTAATTATTATAGGGTTTTTGTTGGTAGCGGAAGGTAATTATCTGGTTGTCTTACTAGCCGCTACCAATGATTCACCAATATAATATCCTTTCTGTTGGCTGGGGTTCACAGTCTAGTCCAAATAAAGCTTCAAGATCTAATGGCCCCAGCGTCTATTATTAACACCAAAAGCATGAAATAATTGAAAAAATTCCTAGTTTTACCTTCCAACACTATAGGAGAGGAACCTGAGCACCAGCTATAATTCCCTAATAAATTCAATAAAAGTTCACTCATAATTCTTTAATGGATCAAAAAATAATAAATATTATAAATTTATTGAAAATTCTATGGTCAGCCGCCACGTTAATTCCCAAATAATCTGAGGAAATCTTAGGCTTAATTCCTGGTCCTAGAGCCGTCTATTATTCCCTCCCACGTCTCTTGGAACCTGTGCTAGTGGCGGATTAAGCGTCTTTTGTAGATAAAATCTTGAGGATAAAGTCATTTTGGTAGAGAAAAGTGAGTCATTCTGGTGTTACGGGTAATAATAACATTAATAATTATAGTTCCTTCCAGCGTATGTCAGCTATTTATATTCTTAATCTGCTTCTTGACTCAACCGCTGGAACGATATGGCACTGGCAATGTCTAAGTTATAATCTTGTTACCTTTTGGTTGATGATGGGCCGTTGACTCTACACTAAGCATAAAAGATATCGCCGGGGGTTCATATTTATTTATTGGTTTATGAGAGTGCCAGCGGATACGCTCCAAGAATATTAAAAATACAATTATATTTATATTCTTAACGCTGGCACCTACAAATAAATCCCAAGTACACTAGCCGTGGCCTATTATCTATGGAAAAGCCATTATATTTCTTATTGATTATTCTTAGGCCACGGATTATTAATCAAGAATGAAGAATCCTGTATGCGGCTAGACTAATAATGAAATAGAATGGGCTTGACTCGGTATCCCGTTTCCCTTTCCTGCCAGGTAGTTGATCTCCAAGATTCTAACTTCCTTATTGGCTCTCCCTTGGTGTGACGGCTCTATAATCTCTAGCATATCCGCTCGTAACTTTCCTTTATGATCCCAATATTAACTTTGGAATAACTTGCGAGGGCGTCCCCAATATCAGCTATTTATTGTCCATGAATTTCTTAGTATTTGGACGCCCTTCAACAGCATTCTATTGCCTTTTGGTACTGCTTTCTATAAAATTCTTGGTGAAATTCTATTAATAATAATGCCTACCAAAAGGCTGAAGAGAATCTTGGTGTCTTACCCTTTGCAGCGGTCTTACTAGAGTTAACTTTTGATTGTCTTTGAGCATAGAATTAGACCGCTGCTGTAGGTGAAAGTACAAATCAGATAATTTTTGAGAGATAAACCGTCTATAAGATAAGAAATTATTTAATAAAATCCTTGTAAACTAGCGTATCCTTCCACTAACCCATCCTCTGTTTCTCCATCATCCAAGCCTCCGTAACCATTAAGTCTCATGGAAAAAACACTAAAATAATAAAATTAACTGGTTTCTGGGTAGCCAAGGAGTGTACCAAGACAATAAAACTTATAAAATTTCAATAATTTATGGTTTTACCTTGGCTACCTACGGCTAGATTCATTTCTCATATTTCAGATATTTTAGTTATTATTATTTCTATATCTGGATTCCTTGGCTAATACACACTCCAGCGGTCCCTTGCGGGGCAGATAACACACTGGACGTAACCCATAAGTACAAATTATTTTATATTTATTCTGTTGGTTTCTTAGTTAGTCTACCGGCAATCCCGTAAGGTGCAAGAAGGAAAGTTAGTAGCGGTCATTGGAATCTCTAAAAATTAAGGTTTTTGCATGCCATCCGTGTCTCCAAAGTTAGGAATTTTATTGTTCTTTCATCTGTTTGCTACTAGCCTTCATCAATAAAATTACTAACTTTATGGAGATTAATAGTGGTTGGGCTAGCTACAATAAATTCCAGGAATTATACAATTTTATGTTAACTCTTGTCCTACCGATTCACTCTTCCATGCCTTTCCTAGAAGGGATAACAGCCTTTAAGTCACCTAAGAGACCTTAAACCCATTCTGTAGGAGCTCTCCAAATATATCTCATAATCAAATTATCTTTTCTAGCATTAGCTTACACCCTCGGGATTTATCTTAATATTATGGAATTTATAGTAATTATTAGTAACCGAGGGCCTTCTTTACCCATAAGATAGTAATTTTATTATGAGGGTATAACCAAGAAGGAACCATAAAGTGATTCTAAGATGAAAAAGTAATGAAAGTAAATTCTATAATAAATGGCCAACGGTAGGGATTATTATTGGACAAACCCTTGGCGACCTATTGTTGAAGAACCTGTAAAGATAAGATTTATTGAAGAATCTTTGGCTTTAGGATGATAACACCAGAGGAAGAAGACAGAAAATAATTGAATTTTTATCTTATTTATCCGGCTGTCGGTCCTTGTCAGTGTGTTACCAGAGTTTAGTCCTAACCGCCAGGAGTAGGAAGGGACCATCAACAATCGATAAACCCTGTATGCCGGAGAGATGGACCCAGATAACCCTTAAAAAGCTGGAAACGGTTAAACTAGAGAGAAGTGTCCAGGAGTAATTCTCAGTGAAGATTTTACAGATAATCCTAAGGAAAGATGGCTAGGACCCTATAGAAAAGGCAAATAAATTAGATTTTTAGTGTAAATTTAGTGGTGAATCAGTCCTCTCGGCTATCAATCTAATGGTCAGTCAAATAATATAAAATAATAGAATTTATAGTGTTGGTAGGACTGGTAATTCTATCTTCTTTGATAGCCTCTCCGCCCAGTCCCAATAAGTAAGTTCTAGTAAGCCGAAGCCTGCTAACCGATTCATAATTCCTTTCCTTCTTTAGCCTAGGTGGAGAGAGACAATAATATTACCTGACTTATTCCCTGCCCAGCACTTGAGACGACCTTATGGAGCCTACAAGAAGTTATTATTTATGAGAAGATTTAAAGTGAAGATTACTGGGATTTCTAGGATTATTAACCATCCAATACCTTAAATTAACAATTAATATTGATTTTATAGGAACCTTCGTAACAGCTAGTACAAAACACTAAGAAATTCCATTAATTACCTTTCCATCACGACTTCCACCACTCCTCACCACCTCCGGGATATAGAATGGAAAGGTGGAACACTTTAGTAACAAGATGAACCCAGCCGGTCTTAGGATTCTATGGTCAATCTTTCCTTCCATTCACTAGTAATGTCCATTAAATCCAGAGAATTACCTCCAAGATTCCATTACGCTGCTTGTGATTATAGGAAATAAAACTGTAAGCCGAGGGATAGATGGACAGAAAGGCTCCTGAGAGATGAGTGAACACAGAATCCTTTCCCACAGACGTGCCGCTATACCAACTATAATTACTATAAATTAAATATCTGTCAGTAGCGGCGTCGACTGGAACTTACTATCGAGTCAATCATAATAATACCCTTACCTTCGTCCACAGAACCAGTCTAACCGCTCAAGCAATAATTAAATTCTTTGATTCATAATGGATTTTATTATCTTTCTTATAGGTGTACGGTAAGACCCTCTATCCTTCAATGACAATCTTATGCGGCTTGATCCTATAACCAAGAAATCTCTTTCATCTGTTTTTTATGCATGCCAGCTAATAAATATGAGGAAGAAGAGACTGAAGCTGAGATCCAATTGACGGAAGAATGCTGAATTAATCCACAGAAATCTCAGAAATGGAGGCAGAAGACCCAGAAGATAGAAAGATAAGATTGCCTGTCCACCACCTGCTGTAACCCTCATATTTATACTAGCATAATGGGAATTACAATAGCTGGATTCACGTCCCATAATAAATAATTCTTAGTATTTGACTGTAAAATTCTCTCATAAATCCAGCTATAAAAGCATAACATTCACAGGTGTTTGTAGGGTCCTATGATTCTAGAATGACAAAGATCTCGACAGATTTATCTATTAATGCTTGGGCTAAGGTCAATTACAGGAATTTACTTGGTAATGATAGAAGTGAGGCTGTGGGAAGTGTACTAATAAATAAAAACTGAGGAAATTCTTAGTACTGTTAACACTGCTTCCGCCAGATTATCTAGCAAGAAACCAACATTAAAGTTTACATTTATCCGTCTACTCCTAGCCTTAACCAGATGACCCACCACCGGAGTATACACCAATAATAATCTGTTTTTTAAGCATGCGACGCGACTACTCCTCATGCCTCACCTTCCAGTAGACAAGGATACCAAGATGTTATGAGCCCAGAGCCACTTATAAATGCAAAAATCAATAAAATTTCTAGGGATTAAAGTGGCTCTGGACGGGTTAATAAGACAAAGAATTCCTAATTTTATGGTTAATTCTTGCTTGAACGGTTAGGCATTTCTATCTTATTTATTGATGTGGGACGGTCAGAAGTTATGTGGAAACACTAAAGTTATCTTGGACGAAAGGAAGTTATCTTTGGACGAAAGGAAGTTATCTTGGGACGAATGAAGTTATTTTGGGACGAATGAAGTTATCTGGAAAGAATGAAGTTATCTTGGGAGTCTCTCGCTCTCTCTTCTGTCGCTAGATCTTATTGTAGGATTACTAAATGGACGGGATTTTATTATTTTATTATGTGTATAGTCTAGCGGCAGCGGCAATAGGAATCTTAAAGCTCCCAACCGACGAGTAGACAAGACAATAAGATTAGGAATGGTAAGTCCCGGCAGTTTACTATGAGTCTAGCCTGGTATTCCTCAATGAAAACAGTGGAAGGACGTAGGAAGAACATGAGAACCTAGGAAGTGCCCTAAAAGATAATATTATTTCCAAGATATAATTCTGATATTATGGTAACATAGTGGAACCCTTTTGGGTAGCTGGACATATATAATCTGTAATAACTTTAAAATATAAATAAATTCTGAGTACATGTCCAGCTTCTTGTGTCTCTTGTTAACCCGTCCATTATGCTTCTACAAAAGTAAACCTTGGAATCTAGTGCAGTAAATAAAATAACTTTCAACTTTCATCTCTTTGGGTCCTATTGTCCCTGTCATTTCCATAGAAACCTCTACTATAAATATTATAAATTAATATATTTTTTGATTATTCCTACTACCGATGGCCTAACTCACTGGGTTCTGGTATCCTCTTTGACTCCATCTGTTTACCTTCCTTGGGCTACTAAAATACAAAGATTTTTTAATATTTTGTGTATATTTGGCCATAAGGCTAGCCAAAAGGCTTCCACTGGCGTTAGCCCAAGGGTGAATGAATCCGAGGAATAATCACTGGCCACTGAGTCATCTTGCTACCAACTTTAGGAAATAATTTCATGCCTTTCATCATTGGAGCGGCTGTATAACCAAGAAGATTAACCATAAAGTCCAATAATATTCCTTACCTAAGGCTCCTTGTCTACTAATTATTACTATAAAATCCTTAAAAGATTATTAATTATACCATCCAAGACAAGGAGCAAGAAGATAGAATTAGAAGATAAAATAAGAAATATAATAGATTTTATAGATTTTATGGCTGGTATACCCTTATCATACATCTTTTGGCCCTCCTATAATAATTAATCTTTAAATTCCCTGGAAAGTCCCTAAGATAATCCTCGGGTGATAGTCTTCTGGTTACTCCTCTCGCTCTATAATCACAGGTTCTTGCCTAAGAATCTCGGAATCTTATTGAATTGAAAGGCTCTTGTAAGGCACTCCGGTAGCCTCTTATGATCATAGATTTAGCCAAAAGATTACTTTGGTAACCTGTAATAAGCCCTCGCAAGACGGTGGAAGTACCAAGAATCATTAATAAATATACACACGGCAATCCAAATTTACTATCAATTACAACTTTCATTCTCATATTAATAGTGGATACTGGGAGGTTGGTGCTTACACGTGGGACACAATAGTATTATTTCTGAGTGGTCATCGGCAGTGGAGAGAGGAAGCACCAACCAGGTAAGACAATAAGCATAAAATAAATGGAACTTTTATAGATTTTAAAGGTGTATGACAGGACAGAACAGAGATGAAAGGTAAATAAAATAGATAATTTGTGAAGGTTTTTGTAGATAGGAAAGTTAATACAGACCAGCTAGATAAAACAATAAAGTTATTTGTATTTATATTATTAAGGGTCTTGCAAGGACTGGACTTACCATATCTTCTTCATCTGTTTTAAGGATTTCCTTGGACTTTTATTATAGAATTGAAAGATTAACTGATGATTACCTACAAAAGATTTATATAAATTTAATAGTTTCATCATAAAATTCCATTTATTTAGGTTCTTCACCAGTTATCTCTCTTATAGAAAGGCTTTTGCCACGAGAACATAATGAATGTAAAAAATAGGGAGTGAGAATAGAAAACATGGAAACAGATAATGCAAAAGCCATAGCAGGATTCCTTGATTCTTAGAGTTGATGATGAGGCAAGAATTAACAAATATTATCAAAATTATATTATCTTTTTGCCAGTTATCACAGAAAATAATCAAAGAAATACCATAAAATATTATAAATTCATGATTATATCTCCCCATCCGTTACCAGCTTTACCTCTTACAAGATTCTATAATAAATTGTATAATATTATCTTGTTCTTGGTAGATCTCGCTACGGAATCCCTTCAATCATACATAATCTGTCTTTCTAATATCCCTTACCAGGCCTCGCTATTATCTTTTCCATCGATTCTAAGGTCTAGCGAGGGTGTAAGCAGGAAATATTATTGAATTTATAATCTTTATTATGGTTCCTTCGCCTAATCTACCTTCCCGGTACGTCCGTTGGTCTCTGATCATACAATCATAAGTGTTCCAAGATAAACAGACGATTCCAACGGACGGGCTAGTAAGGGTAAGAGCCTCTATATGATAGGAAAAGTCCAAAGAAATAACAATAATAAACCAATTAATTCCTATAATCCCATCCCAATAATACAAAAATATATTATGTGATTAATTGGTTTATACGTGGCGTCTGTAAGGTCTAGACACAAGATGGGAGCGGTAAGGCTGGTAAGATACGACAGGTTCCTTGGTAATAGTGGAGACGAATGAAATAAGAATAAATTAGAAGATGAAACCCTCCTGTCCTACATTATCCCAAGTTAACCTTTCAATCATACAAAATAATAACTGGTCAATCCGTCTTTATGATAGGAAATCTAGGAATTAATTAACCGAGGAAGCCAAGAAGCACTCCAAAGACACTAAAATAGAATTCCTTGATAGTGAGGGAGGGTGAGAGTCCATTGAGCATGAGCCTGGAAGGAGTCGACAGTGAATCCAACAATCGTAAGTCAGAAGTTCTTTCACTAACCGTCAAGGAATATTCAATGGCTGCTTACTCCCAAGTTTGTATCTTAAGGTAACGGTATGGAAAGCTTCCACCGTAAGGTAATGGTATCAATAATATCCCGTATAAAAAGTCAAAATCTTTCTATTTTCTTAGGCTCTCCCCATTCTCATCATATTTGTAGCCTGTTATGCGGCGGTAATGCACTAGTTACAAAGAAATTAATAATAGATTGTAAGCGCCGCAGCGTAATTTATTGTTTATGGAAGGAAGACCCACCGTGACCAGATAAATAGACGAGAGTGAGTGTATGCGCCGGTGCGGAGCTGTCGAAAGTGAGTTTAGGGTCTACTAGCAAGAACAAGATATGGCCATAGAGACCGCTCCGCCACTAACAAGCTCCCATAATCAACATTAAGAATCTTATAAGCCCATGCAATCACATATTTAATCTCCTGTAACCTTCCCTTTCTATAAAATCTTATTACTTCTGGACTTCTTTGATGGATGGCAAATGTAAGTGGAGGCAGTTAGTATGATAGGTTTGGTTCTGTGTTCCTGGTTCGTCTGTAGGACTCCCGCGTATTGGCTATTCCTATTGTCGAAGACAGGGCCTTAGCATACCGTCTCTCATCATCCATATACTACCGCCGTTACCAAGTAAAAGATCTAGAAGAAATAATAATAAGTTTAACTCTCGACCAATCTAGGAAAGTTATGTCCAGAGCATACAGCCGCCACGTAATTACCAAGAGATTATTATTGGGTTTTTAGTGATTATTATGGGAGAATGGAGGAAGGGATCATAAGGCGGCTGTATCTAGAATCATCCATAATAAATGACAAGAATAATACTATAAGAGCAAGATTAATCTTTGGGTTACGACCTATAAACCTAAAATGAAAGGCATAAAAGTTCTTACCGGTGGACTGTTATTATTAAAGTGTATTGTCCCAGAGTTATGGATGAAGAATGAAGGGTAACCAAGAGACTGAAGAAGGTCAATAAAGTAGAAATAAATTCTGAGTTTATATGTAACACCATAGAAAAGATTATTAAAAAGAGAATTATCTTGGAAAATACCAGAAAACCAGTTAATAAGACATTAAGATTATCAATAAAATGAAGATTATAAAGACAAAATTACCTTGATTTATAGTATTAATTTGGAGTCAAAGAAGGTACCAGAAGGTAAAGATTTTATATTTTATAGTGGGATTTAAGGTAATCCGGGTATGTGAGTGACAATTACAATAGGTTCCAGTCGTGCTTGGGGAGGGATATGAGTGTAAGAAACCGTGGCATGCACAAAAAAGGAAATAAATGTTGATTCTAGCGGCTTATAGGTACTAGCAATTAAAGGTAAAACCCAAATAATCTTCAATAAACCCACTTAACCCGCTTCCGTCTCTAGGACTTTTACACTAATAAATATAGGAAATTCTTTGAAAATATTGTGATTATATGGCCCGGTAAGGGACGGGTCACCCACCGCTCATTGCCGCGGGGCTAGGGAAAGAGGAAACATGGGTGACCCGGTCCCTTCCCGGTCCCTGCCACTTTATGGTTACAGGTGGTTCACCTTTTGTTCCTTACTAGCTGTAACCAATAATAACCGTTTCTTTGAGGGCGCTTGGGGTGGTTGGACATTATTACCTGTATGATTCCTTCATTAGCCCTTTCATTACCTTTTGACCAACCACCCCAACTCAGCCCCTGGAAGGTATGCGGCCCAGCCAGGGAGAGGAGCCGCAATGAAGATGTGAGTGGTAGCAGAGGGGCCATACCCAATAAAATCACTAAAAAATGAAATAAAAATGTAATTTTTAATGATTTTATGGGGATGGGGGAAGAGAGTGGTGGGCGGCATTATCTTGTTCCTTAGGGCCGCCCCCGTAATAACTAATAAAAATCCTTAGAAATCTCTAAAAATATTGTGTTTTTATTAGTTATTACGGTAGGTGGAGGGTTCATTATTAGTGGTTTCTTTGGAGATTCATGAACCCTCCACCGGCAATAATATCAGAATTTTAATATACTTTTTATCTTATAGTAACCCATAAATCATATAAATTCTGATATTATTGTAAGGGTATTACGCGTTAACGCGGTTGGGCGGCATAAGGGACTTCGGCCGCACCCAGCATACTTCCCTCGGGACTGAGTTGGCCTTTCCGGTGCCCTCTTGGCCAAGCGTCCCGCGTACCAGAACCCCTATAAATACCAATAAAATTCCATTATTTTTATTAGTTATTTAGGGGTTCCTACGCTTACGTAAGGGACGGGGACCCAGTGACCAAAATATTTCTATTATTTTTATTATTATGCGTCTCTTACACACTGGGTCCCGGGCCATAAAACCATTAAAAATATAAACCAAAAGACCAATAAGAGAAATAGAATTTAATTGGACAAGACTTTCTATATGAACTGACTTGCCATCGAGAGAAACAGAGGACGTAACTAACAAGGGAATTACAATTTATTATTGATTTTATACCGCCTATCGGCCTTCCGTGGTCTACATCCTATCCTTACTAGCTTGGGCTGGAGATAATGGTGGAATCTTGTGGTGGGGCCTTATTAACACTAAATAATCCCTGGCACATAGGCCCCACCTATAAGACATGAAAATAGACAGCGCTTAGGCCCAAGCCTAACTCAGCTGCCATAAAATAGGCTGCCGCTAGGCCCCCGTCCGGAGGAAAGATTGGTTGAACGAGAGGGCCAAAACACAATAAAAAAGTGAAGTGTTTTGGGGGGAAGCACACAATAAATCCAAAGAAAATTATAAATTTATTGTGTTTTTAGGCTTCCCCACCTACAAATCAAGGTATAAGATTGAAGATGAAACCTCTTATGATTGAAGGATGAACCGCTTACTGTAAGCCCATACCAACCATCCCACCTGCATTAACAAAAATATTATAATGCAGCTTTAGGATTAATGGATGGTTGGTGAATGAAAGAAGGAAAGGCTGGTATACTGTCTGGCCCAATCATACACTCCTTCAACCGTCCCCCCTCCACTGCTTCCCTCGTATAAAAATCAAAGAATCTTATTATTATTGGCTTGGAAGCAGTGGAAGGGAGGTAAGGAATGGACGGTTAACGAGTGATGGGCCAGTGAGACGAATACAAGCCTTTCCATAAGATCAATCACTAGTGACGGCCAGTACTCGAGAATCAATCCTGTAAGCCCAGAGAGCCCTAAAAATAACATTTTATTTATCTTTTTGGTCTCTCTGGTTCCCTCTTGAGACGGTTGAAGAGCTTACAGTTTGGTTGGTTTACTAGTCCTCACCCTATGGAAACCTCTAACACATCATCCAGATTACCCGAGAAGGAGCCAAAATCCTGTATTCTTCAATAAAAAACTCTGGAAAATCCTACGGCCGTAAGGCAAGGGGCGCTTACGCAAGAGGCCCCAAAACACGAGTCTATGGGGCCGGAAAGCGTAACTCAGCCCCAATAAAGCTCTAGCACAACCGGCGAAGACACCCGAGCCGACAGCCAGGCAAGGAAGGTTGACCGTCTACTGGCGAATCATTCTCTGAGTTCAACCGCCAGTCAAGGAAGGTCCAACATTCCCCTTTCCTTCTTTCCTGCTCTTGGGATTAGACCGCCAGGCGTGGAAGGGAGGAAGACCAAGAGCACCCACCCCCTCGTCTCTCTTCTCCGTCCACCCGGCATAAGACCCAAAAGGGTTACCGCAAGAGAGAGAGACGAGGGTGGGAGGAAAGAGGGAATGGGTGAGAGAAGGACCTTCCACCACTGGCGAGGACATTATCATCCAAGTAGGGACCAACAATAATAATAAATAATCTTCTTACGGCTCCGCCACTGGAAGAGACGGGGAGACCCACTAAAGGACAAGATTTTCTAGTTTTATAGTTATTGTGGGTGAACCGCCCAGGGAAAACCTTAAGTTTCTTATCAGCTTTTTACCTTCCTTGGGTAACAGTCTCTTCTTGTCCTTACCAGCAGTTACCCAGTCTCTCTATTCCTTCATTTTATTATAGATTTCAGCTATTTTACATACAATTCTATATCTTGAGTTTATATTACCAGCATTCCTCTTCATCCTATAGTGTGTAAGGAAGGTTACTAACAATCTGGTAGGGTCCACCAGCCTGAATTCCTTGAAAATAGTGTAATTTTATCCTAATTTTACCAACCAACCAGTATATTTTTGATGGTTTCCTGGCTTCCATCGGCTAGAATCGGTTCTCGGTTGTAATCTCTGCCGGCTAGTCGTATGTGGCAAGGAACTATATAGTGATTCTTCTTGTGCTCACTCTTTCCAGCCACTCATGCACCAAAAGACGGAATTAATAAATAATTTAGGAATTTAGTGGTTGAGTGGCTTACAAGATACTATTATTCCTGCATTCCCTTGTGGATTCCCCTCACTCCCTGCCAAAGGAACTCATTGTGGTCGCCAGTTTATTATGGCTCTTTCTCTCACTCCTCTAGATAATCCATAAAATATTTAATTTCTTTGGTTTATAGTAGTGGTAGAGCTGGTAAACGGGGAATAGAATGGTGTTATCTTGGTTCCTTCTGGTGTGGGTTTCTCGGGGAAGAGCCCGCATGCGGCTCGTAACCCACACCGCCGGGAACCAATTATTTAGTGTTTTAGTCTCTATGCCTAGTGTCCGGGTCTCAGTTACAAGAGCTTTTATGAATTAATTTGTGGGTTTATTGTTGGAGACCCGGCTAGGAAAGTAATTAAAAAGTTATTAATATAGGAATAAATTGACACAGAATGTAGGATATGGAGGCGGAGCAATGACAATAAGATTATTAATTATGAGTGGGAATGATAATGGATTGGCCGTATCCTCCGGTAAGAGGCTTCTTGACTGATTTTATGCTGAATCTTTGCTTACAACCTACATTCACACGCCCTCGCTAGACACTTTACACCTAAAATTATTATATTCTTTATTAATATTCCTTACAAGCTTCAATGAACCACCAATAAGAATACACTAATAATAAAATAAAATTTGTATTGACTTTATAGTGCCCAGTCCTTACAATCGATAAATCTTTTTAGTTATGGTTGGTTAGGATAGGACTGGGCCACCTGCCGAAGGAACTTATTTTATTGTGTCAAGGTTGGTGACTAGTGTCCAAGGGTATTATTGTTGGAGAGTAGCCCCCTTATCTATCTTCTAATTAATAAACTAATAAAACTTATATTTATTTTCATTAACTTTAATATTTATATTTACTTTTGGGGGATGGTGTCCTCGTGTCTATCATCAGTTTACTTTTGTTGTCTTCTATGGACGGTTACGCGAGGACACCACTAAGGAACAGAAGGATAGAAAATCTGATAACTTTGGTACTTCTTTGGCAGGACGGAATGCTTTTATGATAGCAAAATCCAAGAAAAATAGATTATTTGGTGAGTATACGTAGCGGTTGGTCTTAGGACAATAAAAATAGTAGAATTATTATAGGATTTCCTCTCCCATCTTCAACCGCTAGGTCTCACTCACGCTGGCGGTGTGTGCAGGAGTCCCTTTCACCCTACGTACCAAGAAGACACCAGGAAATCTAAATAAAATTTGTGTTTTTTGGGTGTTCCACCGCTTGCGTAAGGGATGGCCGGGCCAAAGAATCCCCAATAAGACCACATAAAATTATAAAAATATAGTATTTTGTAGGGGATTCTTTGGGATGGATGATAGTGTGGTGGCCCATTAATAACCTAAAAAACTTATATTTTTAATGGTTTTTTATTGGTTATTAAGGGTATGGGGCCACCACTCTATTACACCCCAACCACCAGTCTCTAAGGTAAAAACCCTTATTTTATTGGTGGTTGGCCCTTATTTATCTTGGTGTAAGCCCCGTAAAGCCATTTTATTTGTATTAATTACGGGGCAATAGACGGTTTATTTTGCTTGTTTAAGCTAGGTGGTTAGGGGTATTAGAGGCAAAGAATCTTGTAAATGAATCCAGGGAATGTTCTTACCAGCTTGTCAGTGTAGGAGTCTTATTAATGAAAAGATTACTGAAATTATATAGGATTTCCCTTACTGGAGGCTTCCTTAAAGGCTTGGAAACTCAAAAAAAGTGAAGGATTTTATAGATTGCGTACCCAAGGAGTTTCCAAGGGATGATATGGATATGACTTTACCTGCCATATGATTCTAAGGTTTCATGATCTTATAGACTTAATAACTGAGGAGAGTCCAAGAGTCTTACAGTGAGCCCTCTAAAGAAGAAAATAGTATGATCATGAGGGCTCACCACCAGACTAACACCAATAACCATTAGAATTCATTGAAGGTGGTGGGGCGGCCTAGTATAATAACAAGATTTCCTATATTTTTGGATAAGATTTCTATTTTATACCTATCATAAGCAAGAGCCGTACCAACCACGAGAGAATGAAGGTGTTACCAGTCCACATCCAATTATTATTCCATTTTATGATATTTTATTGATAATTGTATGATGGAAGGGAAGATACAAGTGTAAGGATTAATATTATTTTCAGATTTTTAATAATAAATTACATTTTTAGTGTGTTATTGTCCTAGAATTATCTGATACGATTCCTTCCGGCGGCTATAGATTCACCAATTAATTCTCCCGTATCCACTCCTAAAAACTCCTCCAAAAGCATGAAATCTTGGAACTTATTTGGCTCGCGACTTGGCTCATACACTTCATGCGGGAGGACTGATGCTAGGCTGTTTGGACTTACCTTTCTATCCCGTATTATGCTGAATCCTGTTGGCCCTTTCTCTGGAGTTAACCGTAATAATCTTCTCTCGGATGGAAAGGTATGTTGGTCCTTAGCTGATGTAGCCCATAAAAGATTATTAATATATGATCATAAGGTAATATTATGGAGGTACCGTAAGGAGGAGCGGGTAATGGTGGTATGCTTCTTGGCTAAAAAGATTATTAATTGTTGGTATCGCCAGGCGTGGGCAGCTATTATCATTCTATTATTTAAGCTTTTTATATTAATAACCAATAGACCCGAGTAGCCAGAAGAAAGTAATAAAATAATATAAGATTGTAAGGTGTAGACTGATTATTACTCACCAACATTAACCCCCGGTAGGATGAGGAAGGTCACACATAATGAAAATGAAAATGTCAAGGTTTTTACGGTTTATCCCAGGGCAGGGCCCATACAGGATTCTGTTTTTATTGATAATTCTTGTAATTCTTGGCTCACTAGAGGATTCATTATTACCTTCCGAGACCCGTCTATTAATACAAAATTATCTATTTTTATATCTTCTGGAGCTAGGATTACATATTATATTTATATTATTAACTGGTTACTACTAGCGAGAGCCAAGATAAGGGATTCTCGTTTCACCCAGGAATCCTTTTGGTTAATACACTTCTTTGCCGAGACACTATTATTAATATTTATTTTTATTTATTCGTCTCTCTGTCTCTCTCGTTTCCTCTATTCTCATGTTCTTGTAATCCAATAGGAATTTACTATAATATTTTATTACCTTTAACCTCCCTGGCCTTATCAAGATTAAACTTATTGGTGTACCGAGTCTATTTCTATTATCTTTTCTGTGTTACCCCTAGCATAATATCTGGAGAAGATTCAACATAAAGTTCATTCTAGCTGGCTCTTATGCTTCCCTTCCAGTCATTTTAATCTTATTATCTAATGGATGGGTGTAAGAAAGCTATAAAAACTATAGAATTTTATCTTAAATTGCCTGTCTTTTGGCTATCGTATATTGTCGTTACCGGTGAATATAATCCTAATCTCACAAACCAGTCATTGAAGGGCTCACACCCATAAAGAATTACAATTATTTTTATTCCTGAAGGTCCAGTCACTCATCTGTCCTATCACTCACTGCCGAATTAATATTGTATTTATATTATTTAGGAGAGTTATTACTGGTATATCCACAACATGAATCTATAAACATGAAACCTGTAGATGGAGTGGATGGGTAGCGTACAAAAGCCTCTTGGGCATACAGCATTAATAAATTTAATAGTTATTATTTGGTAGGACCTCTCGCTAGACATTACCGCTCCACCTAGAGAACATACAATTATTAAGCCTTTCTATGGGTCGTCTGTTGGAAATCTGTACCAAGAGCACGCAAGCGTTAATCATAAAGGAAATGGAAATGCCAACAGACGAGTACCTGAAACGACAGAAAGAAAAGTGTTGTTAGGCCCAGCGTTAATAATTTTAAGATTTTATATTAATAATTTCTTGAATTTAGAGGGTTAATACTAGCTGGGCCTCATGCTTCTCATATTTACTATGGATTCATTATGGAAAAACATGGAAAACATATAAAAATTAATTGATTTTTGAGTGATTTTTGAGTGATTATTACGGACCATTCCACGCTTATCAGCTCTTATTATTCCTATTCTTACTGGCGGTGGCCGGAACCCATATTAAACACCCAAGGAAATCCATTAAGACAGAAAGAAATAATTAAAAAATTACTATTTTATTAGGGATTTCCTTGTCCAATCACTTCTGCCACCACTCATGGGGGCTGGCGCCAGCATATCTTCCAGGGGCTGAGTTGGGCTTGGGCGGGTCTTTCACTCTCTTATGGGACCCGCCTATGGCCCAAGCGCCCTCATAATATAGGCCCTGGCGGGGAGAAGCGGAGGGTCCTACAAACACAGTATATTATTGAAAAATACCCCACAATCTTCAATGGACCCTCCTGTGTGACTCACTCCCTCCACACCCAAATAAAGCCCTTAAAAATGAAATAAAAAATAGATTTCTTTTGGGTAATGTTAGGGAGGGAGTCTACCGGCCACGAGTGTAGACGGCGCTTGCGAGAGCAACTCAGCCGCCAGGGAAATAGGCTCGCGCTAGCGCCCATCCGCGTTAACGCGTGTGTGGGAAGGCCAAAGAAACTAATAAATTTCTTTTATTTCTTATAGGATTTATAGGGGTTTGCCCTTCCCTCATTCCACATCTTTACACTCACCCGGGATACCCGCACCATATTTATTTTATTTATTCTTCTTTCCAGGGTTTTCTAGAGTTCTTTGCCCTTGAGTTAGACCACCTACTAGAGTTAACAAGTCCCTAGAAAACCCATTAATCTTCATATTTATTCTGTAAAATCCTCTTCTAATAATTACCAATCCTACATTTTCTTGTCTTTCTTGGGATTAATAAGGATTTTTGCTAGTTTCTTTGTCTCTTTGTGTAGCATAATATGTTCAAAAATCCTTAATAATTCCAGCATTTCTATCGATGGAGGTACCGTAATAAGCCTTAAAATTCCTGGATTTCTCAGTGTCTTTGCCTTCACAAGTTTATACCTTTCACATATTATCCTTTCCGCCGATGGACCGCCACTTGACTCTTCCTCTATTCAATTCTATATTTAATGGCAATATTCTGTTTAATCTGGACGAGATGCATGAGCGGTTAGACAATAAAAACAGAATATTGTAGGGGTATAGCTGGTATCTGATCACGACCGGAGGAATAGGACGCATAAACTCTCTAAAATCTTAAATTTAATCTTATTTATTATGTAAAATCTTCTTGACTTTCATCCTCCTTTTGGAAGCATTCTACCTTCATTTTTCTATTAATAACACCTGGACGGAGAGAAGATTTTACAGATATTATAGGTGTGTTATCTCTAGCGACAGCGGAAGCCTTTTGGCTCATAAGCTGGCTATCTTGGTAGGTAAAATCCTGTATATTTAGTGGGCTTCATAATAATAATATTGTCCAGTAAATCCTATAATAATATTTAGATTTAGGCTCTAGTCCTACGGTAGAAACGCCTAATAATAATGAAATATAATGTGGCCCCTCTAGTCAAAATCAATAAATAAATTGTGATAACTTTCTTATCCGTGTCTTTCCAAGCCTTAATGATTACTAATAATAATATTTAATTTCATGTTTTTATGATAATATATTATGGTTTTCTTTGAAGGGATCTTATAAATGGATGATTCACTTTATGCTTTTATGATTGTATTTAATGGGCTTGCCTCTATGATTTCTTTATGATTGTAAGGTAAACCAGGGCAAGCCGCTTCCGCTTCGCTAGCATCCGTTAGTCAATACAAACCCGGTAAAATGAATCATAATGGGGGTAATCCTGTCCAAACAAACCAGGAAAAGATTATATAATTTTAATAGTATTTTGTAGTTATAGGTGGTCAAGAAACCCTAGGAAATAATGTCAGGTAAATATAGTATGATGAGAGTATACCAGAGAAGACAAGCCAGCTATTGGACAAGGAAATAGAATTATGATAATAAAATAAGCTGTAATAATATAAGAAAATAAGAAGAAAAGGTCATCAAAAATAATAATTATTAATAGTGTTTTGGCTTCCATCATCCTACAATCCTTTGCTTACGAGAAGATAGAAAGGTTATCCTGGTTCATCTCAAGAAGGTTCCACTGGTAATTACTATGACGAGACCGTTAAAATTCCTTGAGAGTTAATAAATTCCCACATATAATAAAGTTTTCTATAAAATCATACCATTAGTAAGCTCCTCCAAAGATAAACCTATAATAAAGCCACTGAGAATGGCAATGAAGAATAGGGGATTATTATGGTAAAATCTGTATTATTTTGTATTTTATACACAAAAACCAATAGAAATAGAATGATAACGGGTCCCTTCAACAGGATTTTATCTTTAATTTGATGACTTTATTAATTGGAAACAGACGATGAGAGAAGGTAAACTCAGGAATCATACGGGCCTTCCCAATATCTGATGATCCTTGCCCTTGAGTCGTAAGCTTCTGGATGATTCAATTCCAAGTTTTGTAGGTGTACACCCTATGCGCCAGGGAAGAATGGAGGCTTCATTGACACGAGAATAAGAGTCTAGCACCAACCGAGCCATTCAAAAGCCATTCAGACGCTTCTAGATCTTGAGATTATTGGGTGATCACTGCTTCCGAGTCTTATCCTTCTATATGGCTCCAAAGGTACTAAGATAATAAAATAATAAATTGTATAATACTTGGCTTGTAAGAACTCAAGATTTTCCCTGAATGAAGAGGATATAATCTTGGAGTGACCTTACCTTGACATTACCTTTCAATGAAATGCTATTTGTAAAATCCTTAACCTTTCAGGGAATATAAAATCCTGTCAAAATTCATTCTTTTTACCTAAAAATCTAATTAAAATGATAATATTCTGAGGTGGCGGTAGGCCCGTAACAAGCTGTTTCTACTGGAGAAGAGAGACAAGGAACCTTGAGATTACATTTTTATTGCTTTTTTGCCTTTCCAATCTTCATTTCCTAGCTGTAGCCTCCTATCCGAGAGAATCCTGTAAACTTACCTTTAAACTCAGATAATTATCAATAAAAATTCAAAATTTTAATCTTATTATTTGCCCATAACGTGGCGTCTGTTTCCATGCATTTCTTTGATGGCCAGTCCAAGTACCAAGAAGACTGAACCCGGCTATTGCCAGTGAATCTAACTTTAGGATGCATCATCTTGGGACACTCCGTCACTAAAATAAGATTAAATTGCAAAATTCCTTAATGATTGGGTGTCCCAAGGCAGATAATGTAGGAATGAAACTAGTAACCGGCAGTAACTCTTAGGATTGGTGTCAAGTTTGGGAAGCCCGTGGAAATCCCATAGAAAATAGTGTAAATCTTAGAAAATCTATAATATTCACGGGCTTGCTACGCTTACCTTACTTGTGATCACCCCACAGAATCCCGCTAACACACTATCATAAATCCTCAAAAACAGGGAATGGATTGTAAGATTAGCGGGATTCTAGGCTCCTCTCTCCTGCATCCATTGAAGGTAGAATAAAGAAAAATAATGGGTTTTTAGAGAGTTTTTGGACCAAGATAGCTTGGGAAGGTATAAGATTGACCGTGTAAGAAGATAGAACCCTTCCAGACCTATAAGACGAGAAGATTAATGCTGGAGGTAACAAGGAATCGATAAGAGTGAATCCTTTCCTGCGGGCATCCGGCTACACTAAGTTCCATTCTCTTCGCTCTTGATTATCTTCCGGATGCTACTAATGTGTCCTCGCTTAACCGTTTACACTTACCTTCCCTGTCATCTACTTCATATTGTCCTTCTGGGTTATCCCTTCTGTGCCTACTACTCGGGTCCTATTATCCATACACTTTTATGCTTACAATATCTGGATTCTCTTGTGTTAGAGGTGATTTTATTATAGGTTTCCCTGGCTCACTGCCAACATACATTACCTTAAGATCAGTTATTTTATTTTATTTTTATTAATATTATTGTACCTGCATTCTCTCCTAAATAATCCCTTCTACATTTCTTGACTTATTTCTTGCTTATAGAGGGGTGTCCAAGTGCCAAAGGTTACAGCAAAATTCCTAAATAATTGCTTATAGAATCGATGGAAAGACCTTTCACGCACTCTCCTTTCCCTCATATTGGTCGTAATTATTTATTATTAGAAGATGGGCCACGGCCTCGTAAAGAAGAATCAATAATAATAAAGTTAAAGTCGGTTGGGGATACCTTGGACGTGAGTTAAGCTTATCTTTCCAGAGATTTTATATAAATTACATGGGAAAACCTTATAAAAGTGTAATTCTTGCTAACTGAGTGGTGTGGAATCTTCTTATTATTAAGGTTTTCTAAGCCACGCCACGCTATAAATTGGATATTACCAGTTTACAATAATATTATTCCTTGATTCTTGGTCCCCTGTCTCTCTTGGTCTAACAGGATTTCATATTTGTATCTTCTTATTTAGTATCTGGTGTCCTCTTCTCCTAGTGTGGGTCTACCTTTCAAGGAATTTATTTTCATTATATTTACACTTTATATTTAGTATTGGTCCAACAGGATTATTCATTATAAATTCATTAGTTTTTACATTCATTATTAATTCCGTTACGCCTGTTGGACCTACATAATCAATAAAATCCCTTAAAACTTCACTCCTTAATAATTCCTGTCTTTCCAAACCCATGAAGCACTCATAAAATAATTAATATTTTTTGCTTTTATTAGGTTATTTAAGGTGATCCCAATACACTTTCCTCGCTACATCTGGATAATATAAGTCTCTTGGAAATTCCTTGATTTTTAGACTTACCGTTCCCCCTACACCCAAAAGGCTTCCACTGCGTTACCCCCTCTATTTCTCTTCTCTCCAGCCGCAGGGGGCAGGGGGAGCGGCTGGGCCTACATCAGGAATTATATGTCCTGTACAGGCTAGGAAGAGAGTAAACCAGATAATGAATAAGAAAGTTATGCCGTGAGGATTTCTCAGTTATTAAGTCAAGAGCCGACAAAAGTCCATTGAAAGTTGTGTGAGGAAATCAATGATGAGCATTTTAAAGTTATTATTGTTGTGTGCGGCAGGGGCCATGGGCCCCCCATCAGCCGCTTCCCCCCTTACTCACATAAAAAACCTTAAAATAATAATAATTTTTGAGGGGGTTTCTAAGGAATATTATGTGGATTCATTATGGGAATTCCTTGCGAGTACACTAATAACCCGTACAAAGACAAGCACAAGATGGAATCAGAAACCCGGGCAGCGGAATGACCATTAACCCACAAATGCAGTAAAAATACTTATTTTGTAGGAATATTATAGGTTTAATGAAATAAAAAAGGAATTTTAATTGATATTTTCATTAGTAATCCAATAGGCTGGAAGGTTAAAGGAGGATAATTCTGTGAGGATTTTGGCAAGGATTAAGGCTGAAGGAAGATAGAATGGATATTGTCAAGGCATGGGCCCCAGGTAATATATTTTATTTATCTTGTCCATAACCGGCTGGGGCCCTACGTAACAGTCCTTAGGTTCACCTCACTCATCTCTCATAATACCGCCTAATTCTCCTAAGATATGCCCCAAGAGACGGATATTATTGGTTTATTTTCCTGTTTTTGACTAGTGGAAGGGCGTAAGTTAGTCTAATAATCCCTCAAAAATATATTATTGTTCCTTCTTGGGTGTTTTGCTATCGTGGAAGACATTATTAATAAAAAAATCACCCAAAACACCCCATAAAACACTAAAAATCTATTTATTTGTGTTATCTTTAAAATTCTTCACTCTTGGGCTCCCCCTATCTTACCAGGATTCACATTCTATTCTTATTGGGGGAGCCCTAATAATACCATAAAATAGCAATATTTTTATATAATTAATAAGGATTCAACAGTAAATTTTATAATTATTAATATTAGGACAATAAGGGTAACAGAGTAAGCGTAGAAGGTCTCGGCCAATCCCATCGTGAAGGTTTTTGTGGATTACAGTTTATTATTAGAGAAGGATATGATGGCCCCACCCGTGGAAAGGATACAAAAGAGTGTGTAACCCGCGTGAGGACTAGCATAAGATTATTATTTATATTATTATTATAGTGTTACCTTTAGGTGCCATCATATTACGGGATCCCACAGACTCATTCTCACTCCTTGGCACTAACAGAAGATATAAAAATTATAGTTTATTTCTTACTAACTGGCCCTTCAGAATTCACATTTATTAGCTTCTTTCACCCTTCTATACCTCTTATACCTTCACTTATTAACAAAGAAAATTATATATTTTATTACCTTAATTTACTGAATTTATCTATTTTCTAGCATAATCTTCTCCTTTATGATGGGTCCAGATTTACTAGTCAAAAAAGCATAGAATCCTATGGGAGAAAAGAGTGAATCCATCATGGCCAACAGACTAATACTAATAAAACTAGAATAAAATGTAAAAATTCATTAATAATTATAGGATGACTCTAGTCCAAGCCAGTTCATTCCCATTCTCTGCATCCATTTCTAAGAAGAATCCGG
>Ga0126341_1000010_pt1 | contig 35268 bp, 32 predicted proteins | sample OrbTmetagenome_FD_97057 | JGI IMG/M metagenome (GOLD analysis project Ga0126341, IMG submission 97057) | Coral microbial communities from Florida Keys, Florida, USA - Orbicella T D metagenome | ecosystem: Host-associated > Invertebrates > Cnidaria > Coral | place: Florida Keys, Florida, USA... | reverse complement strand
TGGACCTCCATTGTCTAATCGCAAAAAAAAACGCGGCTCGAAAGCCGCGTTTTCCTGTTGGGGGGTGCCTGTCCGCAGGTATCCCGTTTCGTCGCTTAGGGAGCAACGCTCGCAGAGGCTGCGACGAAACGGGTGCCCACTAATCTGGCATTATCGATAGTGGGTAACACTTCAAACTGCATTAACTGGCTGCAAAAAAAAACGCGGCCCGAGAGCCGCGTTTTTTGTTGGGTGCCTGTCGCCAGGCTGCCGTTCCTTCGCTTAGGGAGCAGAGCTCGCTGAAGCGGATACGGAGCGGGTGCCCTTGTGGTTGACGTTGCCGACGTAGTTCGACAGCAGGCCGCCCACGTCGCCGTTCACGTACTTCTGAACCGCGAAGCCGACAACCGGCAGACCGGAGAAGGAGTTCGCACCAGCTACCAGCGGATCGCGGGAAGCGGCGGTTACGAAGTCCATAACAGCCCAGCCGTTCTCGAAGCCGTCTTCCAGGTCGAAGCTGCTGCCGTTGCGATCTTCGTCGGCGTACAGCACGTTGCTGCCGTTGAAGGTCATGACATTGGCTTCCGCACACAGTGCGAAGTCAACTTCGGGCGCATCCGGGGGACGCGGGGAGAAGTCGTTGGAAGTCGGGGGCGCAGAGGGGCTGCCCTCTTCACGATCCCAGTACGCGATGCCGAACTCTTCACAGGACGTGGAGGTCGTCGGATCCCACGGTACCTGGAAGGGGTCGATCGCCGGGTCAACCGCAACGTAGTCGCGCTTGGTCGGGAAGGTGATAACCCAGTCCGTGCCCGCGTCGATGTCGTCTTCCAGGACGTAGTCGTTGGCGATGGTGTTGTGAGTCAGGGTTGCGCTCACAGCGTCCAGGCCGTTATCGGCAGTACCGGAAACAACAGAGTTGCCGATGATCACGTCGTAGTCAGCCGTGGAGTTGTTCAGGGACGGATCCAGGGAGCCCGGATTCGTGTGAATCGGGATACCCAGGAGTGCGTCGAAGAAGTTGTCCAGGGCGATCGCGTCGTAAGTAGCGTCGGTACCCTCATCGACGTTGATCAGGACGCCGTAGCCGTACAGGCCGCCGCTGGCCGGCTCGATGCCGTCATCGGGGTCGCCGTCCCAGATACCGCCGTTGTTCCAGGAGATGTCGAGGTCGGGGCAGTCACCGGGAATACCGTTGACGTGCAGGATGTCCTGCGGCCAGTTCTGGGAACCGATAACCACGGTGCCCATTTCGATCACTTCGACGTAGCCTTCGCGGGTACGGTCGAGACCGTCCTTGGAGTCGTCTACGTATTCGAAGTTACGGAAGGGGATAGTTTCGCCTTCAGAAACTGCCAGGGGGACAGTACAGCTCTTGTCACCGGAGGTCAGGGTTGCACCGTCGCCCTCGGTGTCAGCGGTGATGACTGCTGACCAGTGGTCCTGGGGAGACAGGTACAGGTTGAAGTCGAGAACTTCTTGGCTGTTCAGGGATTCGAGGATACGAACCTTGACGGCCTTGTAATCGTCAGTCGTGTTGACCAGGTTGATGTATGTGTCCTGACCTTCAGTGGTCGTGTAATACGGATACAAGAGCACCTGACCCAGCCCGTCCGAGTTAACGTGAACAGCTTGTGCTCCGTTAACACCGGCCATTGCAGCGAGGACTGCCACGGGAAGTATTTTCTTCATGTTTGTTACTCCTAGGTTTAACAAATATATCGTTGTTGCAAGTTAATTAAAGCTGCATACAGTAAGGCGTAAGTATGCCCCCAAACCTTACCCCTGTCTACCATCCGCCTGCAAAAACGTGGCTAGGGAGGTGTCTAACACATACATACGAGGCGAAAATTAGCATACGCCCTAGTAAGCGTCAACTTTATAAATGCCAAATAGTTGCGTTCCCAGAACGCCTGCCCCAAATGGTCCCAGGGGGGTAATAATCGTATAAAAATCAAGCAGAAACGGCGTTTCACAAATCTGCCGAATGCGACCGTAATTCGGCCGCCCGGAACAGGCCCCGAACACCCCTCTGAGCACCCCCTGACAGGGTCGGATTTCACCCCCCCGAAACACCCTCAGCAGAGCCCGTCGATGTGCCTACTTCGGGGGTACGTAAATCCACCATTTACCCCCCGATTCGACCCAGGTGTACTGCCGGGGTCGACGCACCGTGACGTTCATGCCGCGGGCCTCGTACTCGACGATCAGGGTGGCCTCGCAGGCCCCCTCCTCGCAGGTCACCTCGCTGACCTCGGCGCCCTTCCAGCGCACGGTGCCCTCCACCCTGGCGTGGTAAATGCCGGGGGAGGCGAACCCCCGGTAGGTGGGCGAGGTGTAGGCGTAGGCGCCCTCGAGATCACCCGCCAGCAGTGCGTCCGCCCAGGCCTGGGCCCGTATGCGCACCTGCTCCTCCGGGGGCAGGTGGCTGAGGCTCCCGAACATCGCGCAGCCGCTGGAGAACAGGAGGATAAGCGCACCGGCGAAAGCGCCGCCTGCGCGGGAAATTCTGGGGGTCATAGCTGCCGGGTACTCCGCTTACTCAGGTGCCGGTGAACGGGCGCCGGCGGCCTCCTCGGTGACTTCCCGCTGCATCAGGAAAGAGGAGGAGTCGGACACGTCGATGAGGTCGAGGCCGCGCATCTGCCGGCGCATCTCGCGGCTGACGTCGCGCAGGTCGGAGTCGTCGAACACCACGCGCGGGGTGATTACGACCAGCAGCTCGGTGCGGTCGCTCTCGGAACTCTTGGTGCCGAACAGGCCGCCGATGACGGGCAGGCTGTGCAGGAAGGGCACGCCGCTGGAACCCTCGCTCTTGTTCTCGCGGATCAGCCCGCCGAGCACCACGGACTCGCCGGAGCGCACCGCGACCTTGCTGGTAATCTTGCGCTCAAGGAAGCTCCGCTGGACACCGTTGCCCGAGGGCTCGAGGGGGCCCACGTCGGTGACCGACTGCTCGACGTCCATGGTGACCATGCCGCCGGCGTTGACCGAGGGGGTCACGGAGAGATGCACGCCGGTGTCCCGGTACTGGATCTGGGTGGTGACGAAGCCGTCCGTCTGCGTGGTGCCGGTGGACACCGGAATCTGGTCGCCCACCTGGATGTTCGCGGTCTGGTTGTCCAGCACCATGACCGAGGGCGAGGAGATCACGTTGAGCAGGCTGTCCTCCGCCAGGGCGTTAAGAACGGCCTTGATCTGCCCGGCGCCGCCGATCACCGAGTAGGCGAAGCCGGGTACGACCGCGGACGGCCCGGCAGCGCTGTTCAGCAGCTGGCCCTCGCCGTCGAAATCGTCCCAGAGCCCGTTGTCGAAGGTCCACTCCAGCCCGTACTGCAGGTCATCGCTGAGCGTGACCTCGATGATGCTCGCCTCGATGATGACCTGGGCGGCGGCGATATCCAGGCGCTCCAGGGCCGGCAGGATCTTGCGGTACTCGCGGCCGGTGGCGTAGATGAGCAGGGCGTTGTTCTCCTCGTCGGCCACCACGCGGACATCGCCGAGGCTGAATTTCTTGCCGCCGCTGCGGGAACCGCCGGAGCTGGTGGAGGTGGTTGAGGCCCCGCCCTCGGAGGAGACCGTCTCCGGTGTGAAGCCGGGCGCCACACCCGAGGAGGTGCTGCGTCCGGAGCCGCCGGCCGAGCCGCCGGCAAATATGACGCTGAGCATGTCCGCCAGGTGGGTGGCGTTGGTGTTCTGCACCGGGTACACGTGGAGGCGGCGCTCGAACTGGGCGTCCGGCTCCCTGTCCAGGCGCTTTATCCAGCCCGCGATACGGTCCAGGTAGTGGGCGCGGGAGGTCACGACCAGCAGGCTGTTCAGGCGGTGGACCGGGATGATGCGCACGACGCTGCCGATGCCGCTGACCGCCTCGACGTCGCCGTCGCCGCCCTTGCCCAGCAGGGTGGACAGGGCCGCGTCGATCTCGTCAATCGAGGTGTTCTCCACCGGGAAGATCCCCACGCTCATACCCTTGAGGAGGTCGACGTCAAAGGTGGTGATGATCTCCTGCCAGCCCTGCAGCTGCGCGCGGGTGCCCGCGAGCACGAGCAGGTTGCGCAGGTTGTCGATGCGCACGAAAGCCCCCTCGCCCGCCACGGGGGAGAGAATTTCCGCCATGTTGTTCGCGCTGATGAACTGCAGCGGCACGATCAGCGTGCTGTACCCCACCACGTCGTCGGCGGAGGTCGCCACGCTCGGTTGCAGGGTGGTCATCTGGCCCGAGGCGCTGATGAAGAAACGCCCCTCCCGGTCGCGCACCATCAGCGCCTGGTTGGCCTTGAGCAGGGACTCCAGTATGTCCAGCAGCTGGTCGCGGGGCACCGGTGTGCGCGTGCGCAGGGTGACCTGGCCGTTGATCGGGTGCTCCACGATGTAGTCGAGCTCGAGGATGTCGCCCATGATGGCGTGGACCACCTCCGTCAGGGGCGCCTGCTCGAAGTTGAGGGATACCGCCTCGCCGTAGATACGCACCGGCGGGCTGGGCGGTGCCCTGCGGAAGACGTCGTCGGTACCGCGGTAGATGGTGGGTTCCGGCGCCACGTAGGGGTCCAGTTCCTCCACTGCCTTGCTCGTCACCTCGTCGTCGCCCGACGGGCCAAGGGTGTCACCCGTGACGACGGGCGGCTCCAGCCCGGCCTGTCCGGGATCGGCCTCCGGTTCGGGCTGCTCCATGGTAGTGCAGCCGGCCAGGAGGGCCAGCAGTATCAGGGGCAACTGAAAAAGGTATCGCAAATCTACTCGCCTTTCTTATCAGAATCTTTTCCGGACTCGTTGTCCGCGACCTGGTCCTCGCCCGACTCCGCCTCCGCGCGGCGGCGGCGCTTTTCCTCCGCCTTCGCCCTGGCCTGCTGCAGCGCCCGGGTCCTGGGGCTCTGCCGTTTTGCGCGGCTGCTCGCCTGGGCGCGGTTCGCGGCCGAGGGTCGCACGGTGTTGCCCCTGCCCCCGGCGCCCTTTACGTTGGCGTGCTCCAGGTGCAGCACGCGGCTCTCGCTGTCCTTCTCGAAAATCGCACCGTCGCCGCTCATCATGGTGAAGGTCCACCCCCCGACCTCTTCGTTCAGGCGCACCCGCATCCGCTCGCCCCTGTGGGCGATGATAATGCCCGAATTCTGGCCCGCGGCGTATACCCCGAGCAGGCGTACATCCTTGATCGCGGCGTTCTCGCGGCGCACGGGGCGCTCGACCGGTTCGTCCGTCGCGACCTCTACGTGCGGCTTCCGCCCCTGCCAGAACAGGGGCCGGCTGAGCAGGTCCGCCCCGGTGCCATCCGACTCCCCGTCGATCGGAATCCCCTCGACCTGCAGGGAGGATGCCGCCGGCGGGATCGACTCGGGGCCGGAGGACAGCCACAGGCGCAGGCCGCTGTACACGAGAAGCAACACCAGCAGGGCCGTCAGCGCCAGCGCGATCTTGCGCAACTGCAGTTCCGCCGCATTGATCATGTGCGGCCACCCCGGGTGCCCGGAAAACTGGCGGCAGTATAACGCATCACCGGTGCAACCTTAACGCAAACAGGGAAAATCGGGCGCTCAGCCGGCGCGGGTCTCCCGCCGCCGGCGCCTCGCCGCGGGAAGTTCGCCGGGTGCGCGCCGGCTTGATCTTCACCGATTCGACAAAGAGCAGCGGACGCATCGATTCCAGGCTCTCCAGGGCCTCGTCGAAGGCGTCGATGTTGCCCTCGGCGGTGATATCCAGGTTGAGCCGGTCGTAGCCGTCCGCCTGGCGCGTCGCCAGTATCTGGCTGCCGCGCACCGACATGCCGGCGGCATTCATCGCCTCGCGCACGTCCTGCTGCATCTGCGCCGCCATCGAGGCCGAGTCGCGACCCGGCGGATAGGCGATTTCGCGCAGGATGGAGCCGGCGGCCCCGCTGGCCACTTCCAGTTCCTGGTAGCTGCCCTGCATCCCCAACAGCCGCGAGGTGCGCGGCTCGATCGCCTCGATCTCGCGCACGTACTCCTGGCGCATCAGCCACAGTGACAGGAGACCATACAGAACCGCGAACGCGACCAGGCCCACGCTGGTACCGACGACAATAGTCGGCCGGTCGGCCTTCAGCGCCAGCTTCACGCTTCGCCACCCCCGGACGCCAGGGTCAGGTCGATGACGAAGCGCTCGTGGCCGGAGCGCTGTATCTTGAAGGCGACGGGGGCCTCGACCCTGTCGTAGGCCTCGTGCTCCAGGAGCTGCTGCAACACGGCGGAAGCATCCTCCGACTGCCCCTCGATACGAATAGTCTCGCCGCGCACTTCCACCAGGGTGAGCCAGGTCTCGTCGCCGAGTATATCGGTGAGGCGCTCCAGCTCCCGGTGGACCGAGGGATGTCGCTGCAGGTAGTCGCGCGCTTCGGCAATCATGGCGCGGGAGTTGGCGAGGGTCTCACGCATGGCCAGCGCGTCGCCCGAGGACCGTTCAATCGCGGCCTGGGCCTCGCGCACCTGCTGCAGTTCCAGGTACTTCGACCCAGCGGCGATGGCGAACAGTGCGACAAGTACCAGCAGGCAGTAGGCACCGGTGGCCAGCATACGCGCCAGGCGCCGGCGGTTCGCGCCGCGACGGCGCGCCTCGCCAAAGCCGCCGAGCAGGACCACGCGGCCCTCCGCCTCGGCCCAGACCTCGCAGGCGTCGGCATCGTGGGTGTCCAGCTGGGCGGCGATGTGGGCCATGACGGCGCTGCGCGAGCTGACCACCAGCAGCAGTTCCAGTTCCGCCTCATCCCGGGACAACAGAACCCAACCGGAGCAGGTGTCGCTGTCCGGAAACGGGCTGCTGGCACCGACTTCCAGGGCCAGGGCGGCGTCGAGGTCGGCCTCGACGGCCGTGGGGAAACGCAGCCGGCGCGCCAGCACCAGCGCATCAGGCAGGACGATCGCCTCGGCGAGACCCGTGCGGGACGCCGGCGCCGGCACCGGTCGGCCGGCGTGGTAAAAACGCTCACCGACGTCCGGCATGTGGGCGAGCACCACCTCGTCCAGGGCCGGCAGCACGGGGGACGCGTCGCCCCACAGGAACTCGTTCCAGCCGGAGCGCACGTAGTGCACGGCCCGGGTGAGGTCGTATCCGAATAGGTTCCAGTGCTGGCTAGAATCCAGCATCGTCGTCGTCTTCACTGGAGGGTGCAACGGCGATTCCACGCACCGCGTCGGTGCGGAAGAAGCGCCAGGGCAGACCGTCCTGCCCGCCGCGGCGCCGTTCGACCCAGCGCCGCCGCAGGAAGTTGTCGTCGCCCACGGCGACAGCCGCATCCACGCGGTAGGCGAGTAGCTGGCGGGTCTCCTGGAAGCTGAGATCGACGTCGGCGGGCGCGAGCCGGTCGTCGAGCGCTTCGCTCTCTCGGGACGCGACCAGGTCGCGGGCAGAGGCTTCGTCCATGGAGCCGAGCGCGCGCAGGACCGGCACCGGCGCAACCATCCAGTCGACACCCGCCTGGCCCCGCTGGCTCACGTAGACCGCGTCCCGCACGGCCTCGAAAATGCGCCTGTCGATACCCGGCACCAGCAGCAGATCCTCTATCGCTTCAAATCGCGCGTGACGAATGCCCGCGCTCTCTCTATCGGACACTCCACCAGACGTTCCACCAGACAAGTCAGCGGTCATTCCACCGGAGAAAGCACCACCCCCCGCGGCACGTTCCGCCTCGCCCGGTGCTGTGCGCCACTCTACCACACTGGCCGCCAGTTCCACCGCTACATTTTCGTCGATCGCATCGAGACTGCTGAACAACAAGTAGAGCAACTCTGCACCCGCGAGGTTGAGATCGATCAGGCCGGAAAGCGGTTGCATGGTCACCGTCACCGCGTGCTCGCCGACGGTGTAGGTGCCGCTGAAGCCCCCGCGCCCCTCCAGTTCCTCCCGGGACTCCAGCGCGGCCAGTTCGGCCAGGGCGAGCTGGATGGCGCCGTCGCCCGCCGCCTCCGCCTGGGCGCGGGCGGCGTGCAACTGGGTGAGCTTTATATCGACGCGGGCCTGCATGGAAATTCCCGCCAGCAACACCGCCATCGCGGCGATAAACCAGAGCAAAATGGCCAGGGCCACGCCGCGTTGCCGAAAGTCTCCAGGATTCGCAGCCATGGCGCTCAACGCATATTCAGGCTCGCCCCGTCCAGGCGAACCACCAGTTCGGGCCAGTAGCGCTCGTGCGCGCGGATGCTCATGCGCACGGCCACCGGGTTGTTCTGCGCACCGGGCCAGGCCTCCAGCCACTCCTCACCGTACTGGGCGAGATAGCCCACCTGGAAGGTCTCCACCTCGTCGAGCAATACCCGCCCCTCGACACCGCTCCAGTCCACCGCCTCGACCTCGCGGAAGTAGGGGTGCCAGCGCAATACCAGGGTGTCGTCCACCCGCGACAGGTGCATGATCATGGCGCCGCCGAGATCGGCCCCCGCCACCACGGGCGCCACCCAGGTGAACTCGGATGCACTGCCGGTGAAGAACGTGCCGAAATTGGTGGTCTCCTCGCGGACCTCGCGGGAAGTGGCCAGCCGCAACACCGGCATGGCGCCGCCGACGGTGTCGCGCAGGAAGTCGCTGACCGCGCGTACTTCTTCTACCCGGTACGTGACCTCCTCGAGCGTGGCGCGCGTGTTGCCGAACGCGCGCATCGCGGCCACCGTCGCCGCCATGATCATGGCCAGCAGGGTGGCGGCGACCATGACCTCCACCAGCGTAAATCCGCGCTGGCTTCTCATTCCTCCGGCTCCAGTCCCGCCACCACCGACGTGGTGGAGAACTCCCGGTCGCGCTCCCCGTCTGCCCAGCGCACGGCGACGGACAGCAGCTGGAGCTGCCCGGGCTGCAGGCCGGCATCCTCCTCCAGTGAGAGGGGGGCGGCACTCACCTCCCAGCGGTAGCCACCCTCGGTCTCGCCGCTGTCATTCAGACCCGCTGGAGGCACTACCGCGTGCAGGGCGAGCAGGGAGCGCGCCAGTTCCACGGCGTACACAGTTTTTTCGTCGAGGCCGACGGTGCGGGTGGCGCCGCCGGCGACCCGGTACATCACCGACAGGGACATGGCGAGAATCGCCACCGCCACGACCATCTCCAGCAGGCTGAAACCGCCGGTGCGGGATCGCGGTGTCAAGTAAGTGCCCAATCTCGGAGTCCGCCTGCCCTGGTAGGCCTTCATTATATATAAGCGCCGCGCGCGGCGCTGCCCATGGCAATTGGTCGCCGCCGGGAAGCCAAAGTTCAACCGGCGGCGGCAGCGCGCGGAATCAGGCGACCTCGAACAGTCCGGCGGCGCCCATACCGCCGCCGATGCACATGGTCACGACGACCAGCTTCGAACCGCGCCGGCGGCCCTCCAGCAGGGCGTGGCCGACCATGCGAGACCCGCTCATGCCGAAGGGATGGCCGATGGCTATCGAGCCGCCGTTTACGTTGAGCTTCTCGTTATCGATGCCGAGCTGGTCGCGGCAGTAGATGACCTGGCACGCGAAGGCCTCGTTGAGCTCCCACAGGTCGATGTCATCCACCGACAGGCCGTGACGCTCCAGGAGCCGGGGCACCGCGAACACGGGCCCGATACCCATCTCGTCGGACTTGCAGCCGGCGACCGCGAGCCCGCGGTAGATGCCCAGCGGCGACAGCCCCTTCTTCTCGGCCAGGCCACTCTCCATGACCACGCACGCGGAAGCGCCGTCGGACAGCTGCGAGGAATTGCCGGCGGTGATAAACCGGCCCTCCTGCACCACCTGGCCATCCTTGAAGACGGGCTCCAGCTTCTGCAGGTCTTCCAGTGTCGTCGAGGGCCGGTTGCAGTCGTCGCGGTCGACGGTGGCGTCCTCGTAGGTGGTCTCCTTCGTCTCCCTGTTGAACACCGCCTTCACGGTATCCATGGCCACGATCTCGTCGTCGAACAGTCCCGCCTCCTGGGCCCTGGCTGTGCGCTGCTGACTCTGCAGCGAGTAGACATCCTGGTCTTCGCGACTGATCCCGTAGCGATCGGAGACCACCTCGGCGGTCTCCAGCATGGCCATGTAGGCGGTGGGATCGATGGCGGTTACCGTCTCCGAGACGTTGCGGTAGCTGTTCTTGTGCTTGGTCTGCACGAGGGAGATGGACTCCACGCCGCCGGCCACCGCGATGTCGTACTCGTTGCAGACGATGCTCTTGGCGGCGGTGGCGATGGACATCAGGCCCGACGAGCACTGGCGCTCGATGGACATGCCCGCGACGGTATCCGGCAGGCCGCCGGCCAGCCCCGACAGCCGGCCGATGTTGTAGGCCTGCGTGCCCTGCTGGGCGGCCGCGCCGAAAATGCAGTCGTCCACCTCCGCGGGATCGATGCCCGCACGCTCCACTGCCGCGCGCACCACGTGCCCGCCCATGGCCGGCGCCTCGGTGTCGTTGAAGCCGCCGCGGAAGGACTTGGCGAGCCCGGTGCGGGCGGTGGATACGATCACTGCTTCTCTCATTTTCAGTTCTCCATGGTTAGGTGCGACGTCCGGGCCAGGGCGTGGTAAACCTGCAAGAAACCATCAGGCCGCGATTAACGCAGCCGACGGCGATGGGGCTTTCTGCGAGCACTGGCCGAGTCCCAATTTTTCGCGCAGCGAAAAATGGTCGAGTTGCGCAGCAGCCATCGCCGGAGGCGGAGTTGCGGCCGTTTCTGCAGGTATGCCACGGTCTGGCCCGTGATTTCCTTCAATGACTCAACCGCGCTGGCTCGACACAGATACGACCTCGCCTGTCATATAGCTCGAGTAATCGGACGCGAGGAACATCATGACGTTGGCGACCTCCCAGGCCTCCGCCGCGCGACCGTAGGCCTCCTTCGACTCGAGCTCCTCGAGCAGTTCCTGCGAGGCGGACTTGCGCAGCATGGGGTGCAGCACGATGGAGGGGGACACGGCGTTGATGCGCACATCGAACTCCGCCGCCTCGACCGCCGCGCAACGGGTCAGCGCCATCACGCCGGCCTTGGCAGCGGCGTAGTGGCACTGCTCTTTCTGTGCGCGCCAGCCGAGCACCGAGGCGTTGTTGACGATGACACCGCCGCGGCCGCGTTCTTTCATGACGCGCATCGTGTAGCGGGTCATGCGCATGGTGCCGTTCAGGGTGACATCGATCACCCGGTTCCACTCGTCGTCTTCCATTTCCACGAGCAGTTTCGACGTGCCGAGGCCCGCGTTGTTGATCAGGATATCGGTACCGCCGAGTTTCTCCTCGGCGAAATCGACCAGTGCGCGCACGTCGTCTTCCACGGCGACGTTACAGACCTTGCCGAAGACCTTGTCGAGGCCGGTGTCCTCCCTGAGCTTATCCACCGCCGCCTCCAGGCGGCCCTCGTGGATGTCGCTCAGGACGATCGCCTGGGCGCCCTCTTCCACCGCCTTTGTCGCGGCGGAGAAGCCGATACCGGCCCCCGCGGCCGCGGTGACCAGCACCGACTTGCCCTTGATCAGGCCGTGGCCCGGTACATATTCCGGAGATTTGAGATTCATCGGCTGTCCTCTTTGAAATCAGGCGTTTCCACGGGGCTCCTTGGGCATCCCAAGCCCGCGCTCAGCTATGATATTGCGCTGAATCTGGTTGGTGCCGCCGTAAATCGTGTCGGAGCGCACGAACAGGTACATCGACTGCAACCGGCTCAGTTCGTAGGGCGCGCCCTCGAGAATCTCGCACTCGGGGCCCATGACATCCATGGCCAGCTCGCCCAGCGCTCGGTGCCAGGTTGCCCAGTACAGCTTGTAGATCAACGCCTCTTTCTGCAGGGCGCCATCGCTGCCGCTCTGCCCGGAGAGCATCCGCATCGCGTTGTAGCGCATGATCTTCAGCTCCGCGTGGGCAGCGGCGATGCGCTGCCGGATCGACGGATCTCGCGCCGCGCCGTTGTCGCGCGCCAGCCGCACCACCTCGTCCAGCTCGTTCTGGAACTGCATCTGCTGGCCGAGGGTGGACACGCCGCGCTCGAACCCGAGCAGCCCCATCGCGACCTTCCAGCCGTCGCCGGGCGCCCCTACGATATCCTGCGCGTCGCATACCGCGTCGTCGAAAAACACCTCGTTGAACTCGGAGGTGCCGGTGATCTGCACTATCGGCCTTACCTCCACGCCGGGCTGGTCCATCTTCACCAGGAAGAACCCCAGGCCCTTGTGGGCGACGGAGTCCGGGTCCGTGCGGGCGATGACGAAACAGTAGTCCGACTCGTGCGCCAGCGAGGTCCACACCTTCTGGCCGTTGAGAACCCAGATGCCGCGCGCCTCGTCGAACTGCGCCTTCGTCTTGACGTTGGCGAGATCGGAGCCGGCCCCGGGTTCGGAGTACCCCTGGCACCAGAGCTCCGTGCCGGCGACGATGCCCGGCAGGTATTTCTGCTTCTGTTCCTCGCTGCCGAAGGCGATGATGGTCGGCCCCGCGAGGCCCTCGCCGATGTGCCCGACACGACCGGGAGCGCCCGCGCGGGCGTACTCTTCGAAAAATATAACCTGTTGTTCGATGGAACAGCCGCGTCCGCCGTGCTCTTCGGGCCAGCCGACACAGGTCCAGCCACCCGCCGCCATCCTTTGCTCCCAGGCCTGCCGCTCCGCGGGGAACATATGTTCGTCGCCGGGCCCGCCGCGAAACTTCAGTTTCTCGAACTCGCCGGTCAGGTTGTCCGCCAGCCAGCCCGCGATTTCCTCCCGGAAGCGCTCGTCCTCGGCGCTGAAACTCAGTTTCATGACGCGACCTCCGCATCGTCAAGCAACAGTGCCGCGAGGCGCTCGCGGTGCGCCACCCCGTTCCCGAGCAGGTGCTCGGAGGACTTGGCGCGTTTGAAAAACAGGTGCACGTCGTACTCCCATGTGAAGCCGACGCCACCGAACAACTGCAGCGCGTCACCGGCGATGGCGAAGTAAGTGTCGGAGCAGTAGGACTTCGCCACGCTGGCCGCCTCGGCAAGCTCGCCGCCGAGTTCGCCCCCCTCCAGGGCTTCCTGTGCGACACAGGCGGCGTAGTAGACCGCCGAGCGCGCGACCTCGGTGCGCAGCATCATGTCCGCCGCCTTGTGTTTCACCGCCTGGAAACTGGCGATCGTGCGATTGAACTGCACGCGCTCGGACGTGTACTCCACGGTCATGTCCAGCAGCCGCTGGCTGCCGCCGACCTGCTCCGCCGCCAGGGCAATGGAAGCGAGATCGATGACCCGCGCGAGGCTCGCCCAGCCCGCGCCGCACTCGCCCAGCAGTGCATCCCCGGCCACGGCGACGCCGTCCAGGGCGATCTGGGACTGCTTGCGCGCCTGGTCCATGGTCGGCAACCACCGGCGACTGACCCCGGGACTGTCCGCGGGCACCAGGAACAGGCTGATACCCTCTTCACCCGCGCTGCCCTGTTCGCGGGCAGCCACGATGAGCAGGTCGGCCGTGTGGCCATCGACCACGTAGCGGTACTCGCCGTCGACAACGAAGCCGTCGCCGTCGCGACGCCAGGTGGCGGTGACGCAGGTGGCATCCCAGCGGGCAGCGCCGCCATTGAATGCCACGGTCGCCGTCAGCCCGCCGGCGCAGAGCTGCCCCAGCCAGGCGGACTTCTGCTCTTCGCTGCCCGCCAACAGCAGGGCATTGCCCGCCATGCAGACGGTGGAGAGGAAGGGCGAACACAGTAGGTGCCGCCCCATCTGCTCCATCATCGCGACGACCTCGACATAGCCGAGACCCATGCCGCCGTATGCTTCGGGGACATGAATCGCCTGCCAGTACATCTCAGTGCAGATGCGCTGCCACAATTCCGGATCGTAGCCCTGCTCCGTCGCCATCGCAGCGCGGACAGCCTCGCTGTCGGATACCTCGGCGAGAAATGACGCCGCGGTATCGCGGATCATCTCCTGCTCTTCTGTGAATGCAAATTCCATATCATTTCAACACTATTGCAAAACTCGTGACCCGGAAAAACGTATTCGAGGCAGCCCTGACAAGGCGCAAGTCTGTGAGAAAGCGGAGTTTATATGACAATAAATGAGCATTTCGAACAGCCTTGCAACGCAGTCAGGGCAACGCAGAAAGTTTTTCCTAGGTACCCCAGACTTTCTGTGCCGGCACCTCCTTCTCGAGAAGTTCCTGCATGACCTCACCGATTTCAGCCGGGGCCCAGGCGGCACCGCGATCGACGCCATCAGTCGTACGCCAGCCGTCGCAGATGCAGATGCGCCCGCCCTCGGCCTCGAACACGCGACCGGTGACGTGGGCCGCCCCGGCGCTGGCCAGCCACGCCAGTACATTGGATACGTTCTCCGGGGCGAAGTGGTCGAAGCTGCCGTCCTCGGGCTTTTTCATACGCTCGGCCATCTCGGGCACCGCGGTGGTCATGCCGGTGCGCGCCGAGGGTGCTATGGCATTGGCGGTGATACCGTAACGTGCCAGCTCCGCGGCCTGGTTCAGCGTCAGGGCGGCGATGCCGGCCTTGGCGGCGGCGTAGTTGGACTGGCCGATAGACCCCTGCAGGCCCGCGCCGGAAGTCGTGTTGATGATCCGCGCATCGACCTCGGCGCCCTCCTTGGACTGGCCGCGCCAATAGTGCACGGCGTGGGACGTGATGCAGAAGTGTCCCTTGAGGTGTACGGCCATGATCGCGTCCCACTCCTCCTCTGTCATGGAAGCGAACATGCGGTCGCGGTTGATACCGGCGTTGTTGAGCACGATATCCAGGCCGCCAAAACTGTCGATGGCCTGCTTCACGGCGTTCATGCTGTCGTCGTAGTTGGTGATGTCCGACTGGTTCACCACGGCCTTGCCACCGGCTGCTGCGATCTCGTCCACCACCGCCTGGGCGGCTTCGACGTTGATGTCGTTGACCACAACCGCGCAGCCTTCGCCCGCGAATACGCGCGCGTGGGCGGCTCCCAGCCCCCCGCCGGCGCCCGTGATAATTGCTGTGCGTCCTTCAAGTATTCCGCTCATCTTTCTACTACCTTCTGTATTCGTTCTGTTTCATCGACGCTCCGGGCAACCGGGGGAGTGCTCCCGGAGACGCAAAAGCGCCGTCCGTGGCAGCTCGACCTCGGCCATCCATGGCCTCGGACGCTCCGGTCACACTCCCCCGGATACCCGTCGCTCCGTGGTCGCTAGCTGCCGAGTACTCACAAACGCTCAAGAATCGTCACGTTCGCCTGGCCACCGCCCTCGCACATGGTCTGCAGCCCGTACCTGCCGCCGGTGCGCTCCAGTTCGTGCAGCAGCGTCGTCATCAGCTTGGTGCCGGTCGCGCCGAGGGGATGGCCCAGGGCAATGGCGCCGCCGTTGACGTTGGTCTTCTCGATCGGGTACCCGGTCTCCTCCAGCCAGGCCATCGGCACGGAGGCAAAGGCCTCGTTGATCTCCACGAGATCGATGTCCTCGAGCTTCATCCCGGACTTCTTCATGGCGTGCTCGGTGGCCGGTATCGGCGCGGTGAGCATCCAGATCGGGTCTTCCGCGCGCACGCTCATGTGCACCACCCGCGCGCGGGGCGTCAGGTCGTAGCGCTTCAGCGCTTCCTCCGACACCACCAGCATGGCGGAGGCGCCGTCGCAGGTCTGGCTGGACACGGCGGCGGTGATGGTGCCGCCCTCGGCGAGGGGTTCCAATTCCGCCATCGCCTCCATGGAGGTGTTGCGCGGCGTCTCGTCCATTTCCACGCCGTTCAGCGGCGCGATCTCCCGGTCGAAGCGTCCATCTTCAATCGCGGCGAAGGCGCGCTGATGGGAACGCAGGGCGAATTCCTCCATTTGCTCGCGGGAAAAGCCCCACTTGTCGGCGATCATCTGCGCCGAGGTGAACTGGGAGGGCGGCGTGGCGCCGTAGCGGGCCACCCAGCCCTGGCTGCCCGAGAAGGGGTCCGGGAATCCCATGGGCTGCGCGGCGAGCATGGCGGAAGAGATCGGGATCTGTGTCATGGTCTGCACACCGCCGGCGACAACCACGTCGTTCACACCGGCCATGATGGCCTGGGCCGCGAAGTGCACCGCCTGCTGCGAGGAGCCGCACTGGCGATCGATTGTCGTGCCCGGCACCACGTCGGACAGGCCGGCTGCCAACCAGCAGGTGCGCGCGATGTCGCCCGCCAGCGGGCCGATGGTATCCACGCAGCCGAACATGACGTCGTCGTACTCGTCCTCGGGAATGCTGTTGCGGTCCACCAGGGTTTTCAGTACGTGCCCGCCGAGGTCCGCGCCGTGTACGTCCGACAGGCCGCCCTTGCGCCTTCCTGTCGGGGATCGCACTGCGTCTACGATGTAAGCTTCTGCCATTCTGTTGCTCCTCAGAAAGTTGCGCCGGCGCCCAATGCTGCGCCATCCGAAAAAATTCTTTCGCCAACCCGTGTCTTGTGAAAACCCGCGTCGCCCCAGGTATTGGCCAGGGCCCAGGCCTTCTTCATGAATATATGCAGGTCCACCTCCCAGGTGTACCCCATGGCGCCGTGCACCTGTATACAGTTCTTCGCAGCGAGGTTGGCCGCTTCGCAGGCCACCAGCTTGGCGTGGGAGACCGCGTGGGACGCGACTTCCTGGCCGTTGGCCAGCGCGTAGGCCGCGCGGTGCACGGGCGCCTTTGCGTACTCGAGTCGTACCGCGACGTTGGCCATGTGGTGCTTCACTGCCTGGAAGCTGCCTATGGGCTTGCCGAACTGCTGGCGCTCGCTGGTGTACTGCACCGACATGTCGACCATGCGCTGGGCCAGGCCCAGCGCCTGGGCGGCGGCACCGAGCGCGCCGCCATCGAGTGCAGTCACGGCGAGCGCAGCGGCCGCGTCGCCGCTTGCCACTACTGCGGCGTCGCCACCGATATCCACCGCGTACAGCTTGCGCGAGGGATCCACCGACTCGTTGTGGCGCAACTCGACCTGTTCGCCGGTCGCAGCAACGATCTCGCCGTGGCGCTGCAACAGGAGCAGGTCCGCGACGTGGGCGTCTTCCACCAGCGCGTTTTCCTCGACGCCGACTACCACCCTCGCCTCGCCCGCGGCTATCCTGGGCAGCCACTCGGCGGCCAGGTCGCCACCGATGTCGCGGAGCAGCGGCACCGCCACCAGTACCGTGTGGACCAGCGGCTCCGGCAGCGCGACGTAGCCGCACTCCTGGGCCAGCAGGACAAAGTCCACTTCCGACATGCCGAGGCCGCCGTGCTCCTCCGGGACAGTCATCCCGTTCAGTCCCAGCTCCGCCAGTTGTGACCAGAGGGCGTCCTCGCGACCGGTCTCGCTGTCCCAGCTCGCGCGAACGCGCTCCGGTGTAACCTCGTTGACCAGGAAGTCACGCACGGATTCCTGAAACAACAGCTGGTCTTCTGAAAACGTAAAGTCCATCACTCAACTCTCAAATCATCCGGTGGATATCCAGGGCAAGATTATTTGTGCCAGGACGAGGAAGCACCCCGCGCAGGGAGGGCGCGTATACGACAATACGTAACCGACCGAGCAGGGAGCTGACGAAGTACTGGCACAAATAGGCTGTCCTGGTATTCATCGGGGCATGCCGAGGAGGCGCTCAGCGATAATGTTTCGCTGTACTTCATTAGTCCCTGCATAGATGGGCCCCGACTGCGCGAACAGCCAGCCGTCCAGCCAGGTACTCACCCCCTCGGCATCGGGAGCATGGGGTAACAGCTCCGCACGGGCGCCCAGGATGCTCATGGCGGTGGCATGCATGTTCTGGTCGAGCTCGGACCAGAAAATCTTGTTGGTGGAGGACTCGGCGCCGATCTTGCCGCCCTTGTTGAGACGGCAGGCCGTCTGGTACGTGGTGAGGCAGTAGCTCTCCGCGTCCAGGTAGGCGCGCAGCACCGCATCCTTCACCGCCGGGTCGCGATCCGCGGATTCACGGTTGTCGGTGTACAGTTCCACCAGGCGCCGCGCAGTCTCCTGGAAACGGGCCGGGGAGCGCAACATCAGCCCGCGCTCGAAACCCGCAGTCGCCATGGCGACACTCCAGCCGGCACCCTCGTCGCCGAGTCTGTTCTCGACAGACACCTCGACATTGTCGAAGAAGATCTCAGCAAATCCGGGAAGTCCGTCGAGCTGCGGGATGGGCCGCACGGTAATGCCGGGGCTGTCCAGCGGCACGAGAATAAAGGTGAGTCCGCGGTGGCGCTCCGAGTCGGGGTCGGTGCGGAACATGCAGAAGCACCAGTCGGCCCAGACCGCCCGGGTGGACCAGGTCTTCTGGCCGTTGATGATGTACTTGTCGCCCTCGAGGCGAGCGGTGGAGCGGATCGCCGCCATGTCGGAACCGGCGTTGGGTTCCGACCAGCCCTGGGCCCAGACCTCCTCGCCCGTCGCCATCTTCGGCAGGATGCGCGCCTTCTGCTCCTCGGTACCGTACTCCATGAGGGTCGGCCCAAGCAGGAAGATCCCGTTCTGGTTGACGCGCAGCGGCGCCCGCGCGCGGTAGTACTCCTCCTCGAAGATCAGCCACTCGATCAGGTCACAGGCGCGACCGCCAAGTTCCTCGGGCCAGGTCACCATGCCCCAGCGGCCCTCGTTGAGTTTCGCCTCCCACTCGCGGTGCTGGCGAAAGCCCTCCTCCGTGTCGAAGGTCGTCAGCGGCTCGGCGGGCACGTTGGCCGTGAGCCAACTGCGCACTTCCTCGCGAAAGGCCTTCTGCTCGTCTGTATACGCCAGGTCCATGCTACCTATTCCTCGAACTTTGCATTGCGCTTTTCGACGAAGGCATCTCGACTTTCCTGGGAATCGCCCATGGTGTAGGCCTCCAGGGTAAATCCCTGCTCCCAACGGTACTTGTCCTCGAGATTGCCGTCCTCGATGCCGGTGAGAGCCTCCTTGGCGAGCCTGACCATGGCGGGTGATTTCTCCGCAATCTTCGCGGCGATTTCGCGCGCCGTCGGCAGGAGGTCGTCCAGTGGCACCACGCGCTCCACCGCACCCAGGCGGTAGGCCTCCTCGGCATCGATGAACTCGCCGGTGAAATACATGTAGCGGACCTTCTGCACCGGGAACATGCGCTGCAGGTGCGCACCGCCGCCCATCGCACCGCGGTCGATCTCCGGCACGCCGAAGCGCGCGCACTCGGAACAGATGATGATGTCAGCGGCGCCCGCCATGCCGATGCCACCGCCCAGGACAAAACTGTGCAGCGCCACGATAACGGGTTTGGGATTGCGGTGGATCGCGCGGAAGGTCTCGTAGTTGCCCCTGTTCACGTCGACAATCTTCGACCCGTCGGCGGCCAGCTCCTTGATATCGACGCCGGCGCAAAAACCCTTGCCGGCCGCGCCAATCACGATAACGCGCACGTCGTCGTCCTCTCCCAGCGCGTCGATTTCATCGGCGATGGCAAACCAGCCCGCACTGTCGAACGCATTGACCGGCGGGTGATCGAGGATCATCTCCGCCACACCGTCGGTGATTGCAGTGGTAAAAGGCTTGGACATATCAGGAACCCCTGTTCTGTTCGCCGGCGCGCACCGCCAGCAGGGTGAGGCGCTGTTCCGCCTCCTGGACAATGGACTGGACAAGCTGCTCGCAGCTCAGCAGCTCGTCGATGACGCCGGCGACCTGCCCGGAGGGCAGCACTCCGCGGGCGGGCTGCCCTTCAACCATGGCCTTCTGGATGATCATCGGCGCGTTGGCGGACATGATGGCCTGGGCGGCGGTCATGTCGTCGTCGCGGCTCATCGCCAGGGCCGATTTCAGCAGGCCCGGGATGCTCGCGCCGGTATGCTTGCGGAAGGCCAGGCCGTTGCGCAGCGCTATAAACAGTTTTTTCAGCGGGCCGGCGCGCTCCAGCTCGGTCAGCAGCTCGTTCATGATCATACGCTGGGGAAGGCCGTCCATCGCCTTCGACACGATAATCTCGGCCGGGTTCTTGCAGTCGATGTAGCGCTGCAGGGTCTCCCGCGGCACCGGGCTCTCCTCGGTCATGAGGAAACGGGTACCCATGGCGATGCCGTCGGCACCCCAGGAGAGCGCGGCGAGCAGGCCGCGGCCATCCTTGAATCCGCCGGCCGCGACTACCGGGACCTTGTCACCCACGGCGTCGATCACCTGGGGAATCAGCAGCGTGGTCGGCACGGCGCCCGTATGGCCACCGCCCTCCCCGCCCTGCACCGTGACCACGTCGGCGCCCAGTTCCACGGCCTTGATCGCGTGCTTGGGCAGGCCGACGGTGGGCATGCAGACCACGCCGGCGTCCTTCAGCTTCCTGATGAACTCCGGCCCGGGTGACCGCGAGTAACTGACCGCGCGCACACCGTGCTTGATCACCAAATCGACGACGTCCGCCGCGTTCGGCTGGTACATGTGGAAGTTCACACCGAAGGGCTTATCGGTGAGCTCCTTCACCCGCAGGATGTCACGCTCCATTTCATTCGCGGGTATGGTCGCGCCGGCGAGAAAGCCGAAGCCCCCCGCGTTGCAGCTGCCAGCGACCAGCTTCGGGTCCGCGACCCAGCCCATCGCCGTCTGTACGACGGGGTAGGTGCAGCCGAGTAGTTCTGTGAGACGTGTTTCAAGCATAGGGCTGCCTCAGGAGCGATCCGCGGGAGGCCGCACCCCGGGGGGATTGTCCTTGATCTGCGCCGCGCGCTGGTTGTGCGGATCCATGGCGGCAATGATGTCCAGCTGCGCCTGGATCGGCGCCGCGGTCGTCGGCGCGTCGCCGTCGATATGCACCGGGTAGCCCGTATTCTCCTGTACCTGCTCGGCTGTAACCCCCGGATGCAGTGATACAAGGCGAATCTGGTGATCGGGACCGCCGAAATCCATCACACACAGGTCGGTAATCACCAGGCGGATATCGACATCGTCCAGGCTGTGGCCCTTGGGCAGGCGCTCGGGGTTGTAGCCGATGGAAGAGACGAAGTCGCACTCCCCGTCCATGAACACACGCGTGTTGTGGGAGGGCACGAAAAAGCTGTTGGGGTGGGAGATGGAGTTGCCGGGAAAACCCCGCGCACCCAGCATCATCACCTTGGGTTGCTCGTAGGTGCCACCCAGGGCCGAGGTATTGGACTGGCCGTAGCGATCGATCTGCGTCGGCCCGAGCATGGCGTGGCGCTTGCCGGACCAGACGTTGTCGAAAATACGCGAGAATCCCATCCAGCTCTCTGTGGCGGGCACGAAGTCGTCCGGGCGCTTGCCCAGTGGGTTGGGTTCACTGAGCATCCACGCCTCCGAGTCCGTCATCATCAGGTCGGGGTTGGTGGTTTTCATCGCGAGGCTCGCGGCCAGGCGCGGGATCACGCCGATACCCGTGGCCAGCACCTCGCCGTCATTCTCGAATGCCTTGCTCGCCGCGACGATGCACAGTTCCGCCAGGGTGTAATCCGTTGCTGCTGTCATGTTCTTTTCTCCTTACACCGTCGCTCAGTACGTGGGCAGTTCAATCGCGCGGATGGCGTCGAGGCCACCGACGTTTTCTCGATACTCCTCCTCGGAGGCGCCCAGGAACTGGTCGAGGTAACCCTGTATACCGGCCTCGTCCTTCGCCGAGGCGGCATAGGCCTTGAAATGTGGTACGTCGAAACCGTACAGCGGATTACATGAGGTCGGGTGCGCACCGCCCGGGATCGGCACCACGCCGGTGGTGGCGGAACGCTCCCAGTGCACCAGGCGCGCCTGGGCGGGATCGTGGAAGTACTCCGTCGGCACCAGCTCGTCACAGGAGACAAAGGTCTTGTCGGCCGCGCGGGCGTGCCAGTCGTCCATGTAGTGATCCGGGCCGGCGATCTGGCACACGCCGCGGGCATCGGCCCTGTCCGCATGGATCAGGGAGACGTCCAGCTTGAGGGCCGGCATGGCGACCCACTCCTTGTCGTCGTAGGGGCTGTCGATCACCACAATGTCCGGATTCCTGGTGACGATGTCCGTGCCGAGGCCGACCTCCGTGGGTATGAACGGCAGGCCCCAGCTCGCCGCGCGCAGCCCCAGCAGCATCATGCCCTCGTCGATCTCCATCACCTCGATGGCGCCGGTCTGTCGGGCGATGCGGAAATAGGGCTCCAGCGGGATGAAGTCCAGTGAGACGAAGGCAAAGACCACTTTCTTCACCTTGCCCGCCGCGCACAGCATGCCGACATCCGCGCCGCCGTAAGACACGATGGTCAGGTCCTTCAGGTCCGAGCGCAAAATCTCGCGCACCAGGGCCATCGGCTTGCGCCTGGGGCCCCAACCGCCGATGCCGATGGTCATACCGTCCTGCAACTGGGCGACGACTTCCGTCGCCGTCATCTGCTTGTCCATTTATTGCTTCCTTCTTTAACCTACGATTCGCGCCATGCGGTAATCGTGTTTCAAAAAATTCACGCCGAGGGTGCTCTGGGTGCCGCGCACCCCGTCGATCACGCTGATTCGACGGTGCACGAAACGCGCAAGGTGTTCCGCGTTGCGGACCATGGTGATTGCCAGGATGTCCGAGCGCCCGAGCATCACGCCGACAAAGCCCAGTTCGCCGATCTCGGCCAGCTCCTCGGCGACCGACCGCGTCTGGTCGGAGCGCTCTACCTCCACCCAGATGTAGGCCAAGGCTGCGTCGCGAAAGCGGTCGATGTTGGTGACCGCGGTAATACGTATCTGCTTGTCCTGTTCCATGCGCTTGACGCGGGCGCGCACGGTACCCTCGGTCACGCCGAGCTCCTCGGCGATCTGCCGGTTGCTGACGCGGGCGTCGCGGGACAGGTGCTCCACGATGCGCCGGTCGCAATCGTCCAGTTCACGTCCCATGGAAGGGCACCCAGTCCGGTTGGTTCTTCAGCACATCCAGGGCCAGTGCCGGCGTCAGCCGTCGCACGCCCTCGATACCGCCGAGCTGTGTCGAGATCAGTTCGCTGAGGTGGGCCTGGTCGCGCGCCACCACGAGAATTTCGATGTCCTGGGCACCCACAACCACGTTGACCGAGAACACCTCGGGAATCGCGGCCATGTCCTGGGCCACTTTCTCGGGAGCCCGGCCCTCCACCTGCACACCGATGGCGAGCAACATGCCGTAACCCGCCGCCTCGATATCGGTCACGGCCACCACGCGCATGGTGTCCGACTCCTCCATGCGCTTCACACGGGCGCGGACCGTGTTCTCGGCGATTTCGAGCTCCCGCGCGATGGCGCGGTAGGGCATGCGCCCGTCGCGGCGCAACAGGTCGATGATCGCCTGGTCGGTGTCGTCCAGGTCGATGTTGCGGGACCCTGTGGCGAGATCGTTCACAGCTCAGCCCAGGTCCGCCAGCTGCGACTTGACCACCTTGCCGCCGGCATTCATCGGCAGCTCCTCGAGAAACACCACGGAGCGTGGGACCTTGTAATTGGCCATGTTATCGCGCGACCACGCAATCACGGCCTCCTCGTCCACCTCGGCGCCCGCATCCTTGACCAGGTATGCCTTCGCGACTTCGCCCATGCGTTCGTCGGGCACGCCTACAACCGCCGCGCGAGCGATGCCGGGCATGTCGCACAGGGCGTTCTCTATCTCCGCCGGGTAGCAGTTGAATCCGCCGACGATGAACATCTCCTTGATGCGACCGGTGATATCCACGTAGCCGTTCTCGTCCATGACACCGACGTCACCGGTCTTCAGCCACCCGTCGGCGCTGATGGTCTCGGCGGTGGCCTCTTCGTTCTCGAAATAGTGCTGCATGACATTGAAACCGCGGCACCAGATCTCGCCTTTCTCGTTCGGGGGCACGGTGTTGCCCTCCGGGTCCACGAGTTTCACCTCGATCCCGTCCATGGCGCGCCCCGAGGAGTGGGAGATGATCTCGGCGCTGTCGTCGGGCCGGCAGATGGTCATGACGCCGCAGCACTCGGTCAGCCCGTAGGCCGTCACGACCACGTCGAACCCGAGGTCCTCGCGCATCTGGCGCACCAGCTCCACCGGCACGGGGGCTGCGCCGGTGGAAGCGAGGCGGAGGCTCGAAAGGTCGTACTCGCCGCGCCGGGGGTGGGCGAGCAGGGACTGGTAGATGGTGGGCGGGCCCGGCAGCATGGAGACCTTGTCCTCCTGGATTTGCTGCATCACCGTGTCGAGATCAAAACTCAGAACGGGCAGGATGCGCGCACCGCGGATAATTGCCGCCAGCCACCCGGCCTTGTAGCCGAACGAATGGAAGAAAGGTGCGATGATGAGGTAGTTGTCATCCGCCCGCAGGCCGATGGTGTCGCTCCAGATTTCGAAGGTGCGGATGTTCTGGCCATGGCAGGTCACCACGCCCTTCGGGTTGCCTGTGGTGCCGGAGGTAAACAGGATGTCGAGCGTATCGTCCGGGCTGAGAGCTTCGGCGCGTTCGTCCACTTCCGCGGGGTTAACCGACTCGCCGGCGGCGAGGAAGTCGTCCCAGCTCTGGCAGCCGTCGACGTCACCGTCCAGGGTGACGGTGCGCTCCAGCGACGGCAGTCCCTGGTCGGCCAGCATGTCCGGGTAGCAGACGCCGAGGAAATCGCCGACGGTGAACAACATGCGCGCGCCACTGGCGTTGAGGACATAGGCGGCCTCGGAACCCTTGTAGCGGGTGTTCAGCGGCACCAGCACGCAACCGACACTCTGCGCGCCCACCGCCGCGACAATCCACTGGTAGATGTTCGGCGCCCAGATGCCGATGCGGTCCCCTTTTTCCAGGCCCGCGGCCACGAACGCGCGGGCGGCCTCCCGGCGCAGGGTGTCGAGCTGCGTGTAGCTGATGTGCACGTCGCCGTCGGCAATGGCGATGCGCTGCCCGTGGGCGGCCGCGGCGTCGGCGACCACCTGTGGCAGGGTCCTTGGCTGGTAAGCGTTGTCTGGCACAGCGCCGCTCCCGCGGGTCCGGTTGACAGGGGACGCTATGATAATCGGGAATTTTTCACATTTGAAGCACTATTCGTAATATTTGTCCAATTTTTCTACGAATAGCACTAAAAAACATATTGAAGATGCGGGTTACAGCTAATTGTTATGAGGATTTTCCCCGCGGCGGGCGCGGGCAGGCGCCCGGGACCAGATCCGGGCTCAGCCCGCGAACTGGAAGTCCTTGAAGGTCTCCCGCAGCTTCACTTTCTGCACCTTGCCGGTGGCGGTGTGGGGCAGCTCGTCGATGAACTCGACCGCCTCGGGAATCCACCACTTGGCGATCTTGCCGTCGAACCAGGCGAGCATTTCCTCCGGCGTGAGGTCGTCGCCGCCGGGACCGCGCACCACCACCAGCAGCGGCCGCTCGCTCCACTTCGGGTGGTAGCAGCCGATGACGGCGGCCTCCGCCACCTTGGGGTGGTCCGTGGCGACGTTCTCCACCTCGATGGAGGAGATCCACTCGCCGCCGGATTTGATCACGTCTTTGGTGCGGTCGGTTATGGCCATGAAGCCGTCCGGGTCGATGGTCGCCACGTCACCGGTCTCGAACCAGCCCTCCTCCGCGTGGGCGTCGGAGCCGTCGAGTTTGAAATAGCTTGAACAGACCCAGGGGCCGCGTACCTTGAGCGAGCCGAAGGCCTCGCCGTCCCAGGGCAGCTCGTTGCCCTCGTCGTCGACGATTTTCATCTCCACGCCGAAGATCGGGCGGCCGCCCTTCAGGCGCACCCTGGAGAACTCTTCCTCGCTGTAGCTGTCCCGCTTGTCGGGGCTGTTGTTGATGCTGCCCAGCGGGCTCATCTCGGTCATCCCCCAGCCGACACGCGTCTGGACACCGTAGCTGTCCATATCCTCCATCACCGACAGCGGGCAGGCCGCGCCGCCGACCACGATGCGCTGCAAGGACTCGACCTTTTCCCCGGTCGACTTCAGGTGCGCGAGGAGCCCGAGCCATACCGTGGGCACGCCCGCCGACAGCGTGACGCCCTCGGTGTTGATGAGGTCTGCCAGGGTAGCGCCGTCACCCATCTTGCTGCCCGGGAAGACCAGCTTCGCTCCGGCGATGGGGCAGGCGTAGGGATTGCCCCAGGCGTTGACGTGGAACATGGGCACGATGGGAAGTACGACGTCGTTGCGCGAAATGCCCAGCGCGTCCGGCATCATGGTGGCAAAGCTGTGCAGCAAGGTGGAGCGGTGGGAGTACAGCACACCCTTGGGGTTGCCGGTGGTGCCCGAGGTGTAGCACAGGGCGCAGGCGGCATTCTCGTCGAGCTCCGGAAAGCGAAAGTCCGGGCTGCCGGACGCCACCAGGGCCTCGTAGCAGATGGCGTTGGGCAGGGAGGTCTCCGGCATATTGTCCACGGAGGTCAGGATCACCCAGCCCTGCACGTTCGGGCACTCGGCAACGAGCCCCTCGGCCAGCGGCACGAAGTCCGGGTCGATAAATATGTAGCGGTCCTCGGCGTGGTTGATGATGTACACGAGCTGCTCCGGAAACAGCCGCGGGTTGATGGTGTGGCACACGAAGCCCGCACAGGCGGCGCCGTAGTAGGTTTCGAAGTGGCGGTAATCATTCCACGCGAGGGTGCCGACGCGGTCACCGGTAGAAAGGCCGAAGCCCGACATGGCGTCGGCCAGTTGCCGCGCGCGCGCAAAGGCCTCGCGGTAGGTGTAGCGATGGCGGGGGTTGTCCCCGGTGATGGAGACGATCTCCGCGCCACCGTTGACCTTTTCCGCGTGCTCCACGATGGAGGCGATCGACAGGGGCATATCCATCATCAGGCCGTTCATACTTACCTCGCTAGTTGTCGTCTGGTTGTCTCTGCCGTGCTGCGCGTCAGGAGGCGATCATCTCCCAGGCACGCTTTTCGGCATCCTCACTCTCGAACTCCGCCGCCCGTTCGTCCTGCACCAGCTTGATCAGGTGGGCGTGCAGGGACAGTTTCGCCATCTTGTGCAGGCTGGTATCCACATCGTCATAGACCACTTCAACCAGTTCGTCCACGGTCGAGCGGCCGAGTTGCCTGAGCCCGGCGACAACCTTCGCCTCGCGCTGCATGCGGTGGTTGACCAGCCACTCCACCACGCCCTGGGGGTCATCCATCAGCTCGCCGTGCCCCGGGGCGATAAATTTCAGGGGGTATTCGAGCAGTCTCTGCAGGCTTTCTATATAGGCTTTCATATCGCCGCTGGGGGGAATGATGACCACGGTGGAGCCGTTCATGATGTGATCGCCGGCGAACATCACGCCCTCTTCCTCCAGGAAGTAGCAGAAATGGTTGCCCACGTGTCCAGGGGTGTGCACCGCGCGCAGGGTGAACTCGTCGGTGGCCAGCACGTCGTCGTGCCTGAGATCCTCCGCGGGCGCAAACGTTGCGTCCTGGAACATGTCGTCGGGCGGCGCGCCGCCGATGGGCACCGCGCCGGTCGCTTCGGCGATCGCCTTCCAGGCGGGCGAGTGATCCGGGTGCGTGTGCGTGCACACCACCCAGCGGATACGGTCGCCCGCCGCGTCCAGTATGGCATCGATATGGGAGGGATCCGCCGGCCCGGGGTCGAGCACCGCCACGGCCTCGTCGCCGAGAAGATAGGTGTTGGTACCCGGGCCGGTCATGACGCCGGGATTCGGCGCGACAATGCGCCGGACGCGGTCGTTCAGGCGAAAGGGAATGCCGTGATCAAGCATGTCTGCACCCTACGCCAGGTTCTCGATGGGCACCTGGGGATTCACCTCCGCCTCGTAGTCGACACCCTCGACCTCGAAGCCGAACAACTGCAGGAACTCGCGCTTGTAGCCGTCGAAATCGGACAACTGCTTCAACGTATCGGTATTGATATCTTTCCACAGTTCGGCGACCGCGCCCTGCACTTCCACGCTCAGCTCGTTGGCGTCGGCGCGCAGGCGACCCTCCTCGTCGAGCCGCGGTGCGTCGTGCAGCAGCGAGTCCCGGAACAGCTTGTCGATCTGCTCGATACAACCCTCGTAGTTGCCCTGCTCGGTCATGACCTTTTTCAGCAGGGCCAGGTAGATCGGCATGGCGGGAATGGCGGCGCTGGCCTGGGTGACCACCGCCTGCAACACTGAGACACGCGCATCGCCGCCCTTCGCCGCGAGGCGCTCGCGGATCGCGACCACGCGCTTGTCCAGGTCCTTCTTCGCCGCGCCGATGGTGCCGTGCCAGTAAATGTCCCAGGTGAGCTTCTCGCCTATATACGTGTACGCGGTGGTTTTCGCGCCGTCGGCGAGCACACCGGCCTCATCCAGGGCCTCGATCCACATCTGCCAGTCCTCGCCGCCCATGACCGCCACGGTGTTGTCGATCTCCTCCTGGCTAGCCGCCTCGATATGGAAGTCCTGCACCTCCTCCTTGTCGGTGTTGACGCCTTTCTGCACCGTGTCGCCGCCGATCGGCTTGAGGGTGGAGTTGTGCACCTCTCCCGTCACCGGGTGCTGACGGCGGGGCGCCGCCAGGCTGTAAATCACCAAATCCACCTGTCCGAGGTCTGCTCGAATGGTCTCGATGGTCTTTTGCTTGATCTCGTCGGAGAAGGCATCGCCGTTGATGCTCTTTGCGTACAGGCCCTCGGCCTCGGCAAAGCGGTGAAACGCGGCGGCGTTGTACCAGCCCGCGGTGCCCGGCTTCTTCTCCGTACCCTCCTTCTCGAAGAAGATACCCAGGGTATCGGCGCCGCAGCCGAAAGCTGCGGTAATGCGCGATGCCAGGCCGTAGCCCGTGGAGGCGCCGATCACCAGCACGCGCTTCGGGCCGCCCTCGATCGGGCCGCGCCCCCTGACGTACTCGATCTGCTTCTTCACGTTCGCTTCGCAGCCGGAGGGGTGGGTGGTAATACAGAGAAATCCGCGTACGCGAGGTTTGATGATCATCGATTGGCAAGTCCTGGTTGGTTCTGCCCGGTTTCGGAAGGGCGGAATGTGCGCCCCCGGGCGATTGCGGAGTGTAGCACAGCGCCCGCGGCGTCAGAACAGAGCGCCTGCGGCGTCGGAATAGAGCGCCCGCAACGCCGGACCGGCCCCGCTTGTGCTCAGCGCTCACTTCGCGTTCAATGTCAGCCCCCCGGAACCACCGCAGATCCGATGGCCGAATCACCCCTCCGTTTCGAAACGCCCGACGCCTGGACCGAGACCGTGCTGGCGGATTTCGACGGTTTTCTCCAAGACCATGCAGCCGCTGAGAAAAAGGCTTCCGGCATGGCCATGTCCATGCTGTCCCACTACCCGGACCGCGTGGAGCTGGTGGCGGCGATGGCGGACCTGGCGGTGGAGGAGATGAGCCACTACCGGGAGGTGGTGCGCTGGCTGCACCGCCGCGGACAGATCACGGCGGCGGATACCAGGGACCCTTACGTCATTCGCCTGCGTGACGAGATTCGCCAGGGTCCCGAGGTGTACCTGCTGGACCGGTTGCTCACCGGCGGCGTGATCGAGGCCCGCGGCGCCGAGCGCTTTGCCCTCGTGGCGGACGCTCTCGAGCCCGGCCGTCTCAAACGCTTCTACCAGTCCATCGCGCGCTCCGAGGAGCGTCACTACGCCCTCTTCCTCGATCTCGCGGGCCTGTACTTTTCCGCGGAAGAAATCGAGCAGCGCTGGAACGAGCTGCTGGACATAGAGGCCAATGTAGCGGCCTCCCTGCCCCTGCGGGCCGCCCTGCACTGACCGGCGACGTGCGCGACAGTATCGCCACCGAGCGTTACCTGGATCGGTATATCGAACCGGGGCTGCCGTCGCCACCGGCGGGCTCGCGCTGGCGACACGTGGTGGTCATCCCAGCGTACCGGGAGCCCTCCGCACTGCTCGAACGCCTCGCACACCTGCGGGCCGACGATGGCCGGGTGCTGGCGGTACTCGTGTTAAACCGCCCCGACAGCGACGCGGACGATTCCGCCAACGACGAACTCCGCGCGCTCATCGGCGACCGCAAAATCCAGTCCATCGGTGACGGCGCCGACCTGCTGGTCATCGACACAGAACGCACCACCGGCCCGCTCCCGGCCTCAAGGGGGGTCGGCCTCGCGCGCAAGATCGGCTGCGACCTGGCGTTTTCCTGGATCGCGCGCGGAACCCTGGAAAGCCGCTGGATCTGCAGCACCGACGCGGACGCCACACTGCCGCCGGACTATTTCGACCGCCTGGCGGGCATTGCACCCGCCGCCAGCGCGGCTGTGTTCCCCTTTGTCCACGAGGGCGGACCGGATCAGCAGGTCAACGCCGCCACCGCCCTGTATGAACTGCGCCTGCATCACTACGTGTTGGGGCTCGAGTACGCGGACTCGCCCTACGCCTGGCATGCGCTGGGCAGCTGCCTCGCTGTCGATGCGGCCGCCTACGCGCACTGCCGGGGCTTTCCGAAGCGTTCCGGCGCGGAGGACTTCTACCTACTGAATAAACTGTCGAAGCTGGGCCCGATTGCAAGACCTTCCGGGCGGTGTATTCGCATCGATGCCCGGGAGTCGACCCGTGTGCCTTTCGGCACCGGGCCGGCTGTGAGCGCGATTCTCTCCGCCGAACCCATCGGGAACGCTCCCGTGTTCGATCACCCGGATACGTTTCGAGCACTAAAGAGCGTAATCTCTGTTCACCGGGAACTCGGCGACGGCGCGCAGCAACATGTTCGACACTTGTTGCGAGACGCCGGTCTGGAGTCAGCCCTGGCCGACGCATCCGCAGACGCGCTGGAGGCTGTTGGCATCGATGAGTGCCTGCGTCACTGCCAAAAGTATGGCGACAACCCGGCGCGGTTTAGTCGGCACTTCCACGCGTGGTTCGACGCCTTTCGCACACTGAAATTCCTGCACGCCCTGCGGGATGCGGGATGGGAGTCCCAGCCGCTGGAGAACCTGGGGACATTACAACCGGTTCTCTGGCCGGGATGTACTGCGCTGGACGATCGTGACCTGTTACTTCAATCGACTGCGAAACACTGGGGATGGAGCCTTCAGCCCCCGCACACACCTGAATGATTATACGTCTATACTTTATAAGTAACCTGTTCGAGAGACCGCGGTCTATGCGCTTTCTTTACAGCCGACGACTGGCAACAAAAATTGCGTTGTTTCTGGGCAGCCTGTGCTTCGCAATGGCAACACACGCGGCCCCCATCTCGCTGAATTTTCTGGTAGACGTAACGCACAGGGAGACCCAGGATGGGTTCTACGGCATCAACCTGGCAGAAAACTGGGTTTCGGACCCAGCGTACATGGGCGACCAGTTCACACTGGAAGTCTCAATCGATCCGGGCAGCCTGACTTCCTCGAACTCGCTTATCAGCATTTCGGCGGACGCCGACCTGACCAGTGCTCCCGCAACGCCGTTCGACGCAGAATTGGACGCCGCCCTGACCCGGTGGCCGAGCCTGGACTACGAATCCGCGTCGTCAGGCTTGACGCAGAGCCCCCTGTCTTTCTCCCCGGTCGTTCTCAACACATCCCTCCGAATCAGCGCATACGGCCAGGCTTTCAACGATCCCGATATCTTCTCGGCCACGGATCTGGCCACGCGCCAGTTTCTGCTGAGGCACACCATGGGTACGGGGTTTTTCCCCATTGATTATCACACCAGCGGACACCTGCTGACGGAGCAGGATTTGCGCGAGTTCGTGCAGGCCCTTGTCGCAGGCGCAGCGCAGTTTGAGTTCGAGGTGAATGCCACACAGTTCCTTGGCGATTTCAGTGACTACCTGAATGACCGACAATACGCGGAGGGTATTCGCTACAGGGGTACCGCCACCCTCCTTGCCGACCCTGGACAAGTGTCCTCACCCAACACGGTACCGCTCATGTTGGCGGCGTTGATGCTTCTGCTGTTCACATCGCGCCGCGCGAATCGAAACGGGACGACACCATTGATACTCGCGGCCTACCGACCCGGGGTGTGATGGGGCGCGTTGGTAATCCACACAGTCTGGTACGGACACAACGTCCAGTTACTATCTCCCTCGCGCACTTCGCCCGCTCCCAGCAAATCCACCCACTCCTCCGCGTCGATCAGGTTGATGTCCTGCAAATGTAGGAGCTGGTCACTGTCGGTCACGTTGCTGATACAGAACACGCTCTGGCGCCGGTCCAGGCTCTGGCGCCAGAAGCCGAACAAACCTGTACCGAGGTGCAGGGTGAACTGTGTGGCATTGGGGTGGAAGGCGGCCTGGCGGCGGCGCAGCGCCAGCAGCACTTTCATCCCCGCAAAGATCCGTCCGTGCACGGAGGTGTCGTCGGCGAGCAGTGCCTCCAATTCACTCACCTCCCACTGGCGCCGGTTGATGGCACGGTAGTGCCCGGAGTTCTCCACCCGCGCATGGTCGTTGCGCGTCCCCAAAAGGCTGTGGATATAAATACCCGGTATCCCCTCCAGTGCCAGCATGATGGTGTGCGCGCAGAGGAAGCGCTCAACGCCCCAACTGTCCTCGCCCCTGAGCGTACCCCTGAGCGCGTCCGCCAGCGCGATATTGATCTCGTAGGGCCTGTCCTCGCCGCCCTCCAGGGCGCGGTAGCTGACGTGGCCGCCGAAGGCCTGCATGGTCTCCACCAGCGCCGCGAGTTCGACATCTGACAGTAAACCCTCCGCCGGGCGCAGCCCGATGCCGTCGTGGGAGGCGATGAAATTGAAATAACACGTCCCGTTTTGCGCAGGCGGCATGCTCATCATCCACTGCCTGAGGTAGGTGCAGTCGCCCGTCACAAGAGTGTTCACCAACAGCGGCGGCAGAGAAAAGTTGTAGACACAGTGCGCCTCGTTGATGTTGCCGAAGTAGGAGAGGTTCTCTCTATTGGGAATGTTGGTCTCCGTGATCAGCATCGCGTCGGGCCGCGCGTGCTCCACCAGCGTGCGCAGCAGGCGTACTATCTCGTGAGTCTCCTCCAGGTTCAGGCAGTTCGTACCGACCTGCTTCCACAGGAAGGCGATGGCGTCCAGGCGGAATACGCGCACACCCTGGTCAAGGTACAGGCGAACGATGGACACGAACTGCTTGAGCACTGCCGGGTTGCGGAAATCGAGATCGACCTGGTCGTGACTGAAGGTACACCACACGTGGCGCACCCCCGCGTCCGTCTCCACCGCCTGCAACAGGGGCGAGGTGCGCGGCCTGACCACGTCGCGCAGGTCAGCACCTGGATCCGCCGTGAAAAAGTAGTCGCGCCCGGGGTCCCTGTCGCGCAGGAAGTTCTGGAACCAGGGGCTGCGGCTGGAGCAGTGGTTGATAACGAGGTCCGCCATCAGGTCGTAGTCCGCGGCGATGGCGGAGACATCTGACCAGTCCCCCAGGGCCTCGTTGACGCTGGAGTAGTCGAGCACGGCGAAGCCGTCATCGGAGCTCCAGGGGTAGAACGGCAGAATGTGCACGCCGCTGAGCAAACCCTCCCCGTGAGCATCAAGGAAAGCCTTGAGTGTCTCCAGGGGTTTTTCACCGTCGCGCAGGATCGTATCGCCGTAGGTAATCACCACCGCGTCGCGCTGGTCCCAGTGATTGGCGCCGGGTAGCGGTGTTTCCGCATCGACGGGCAGGCGCATCAGCGCCAGTAGTTCGTCGGCGAGGCCGGACAGGTCGGCGCCCAGCGGGTTGTCGCGGTAAATGGAGTCCACGTGCCCCTGGACGCGGTCCCGCAGCGTGTACCTGTGTCCGGTCACCTGGACTCGCCTGCCTCAGGCAGCGCCGAACTCGGCGTGATCCGCCTCGACGGCCTCGCGCAGGCGGTCCAGCACGTCGGGCACCGCGCTGATAACCCGGTTCCAGCTCGGGATGAAGGGGCGCTCCATCGGCCTGTCGAGAAACGCCTCCCCCGCCTTCATGATGTTCTCGGCAAACAGCTCCACCGCTTCTTCCTCATTGTGAATATCCAGCGTCAGCCCGTTCATCATCGCGTCGTTGTGATAGGTCTCGACGAAATCGAGGGCGATACGGTAATAGGTCGCCTTCAATGATCGGAAGGTCTCGATGTTGAAGGTAACCCCGCGCGTCGCGAGCTTGCGGAACAGGGCCTTGGAAATATCGATGGACATGCGCGACAGTCCGCCCTCGTCATTCTCCGCGGACAGGTCCTGGTGCTTGTGGTCGTAGACATCGGCGATATCCGCCTGGCACAGGCGATTGTTGGAGTAGTTGCGGTACATCTCGGACAGTACGCCGATCTCGAGACCCCAGTCGCTCGGGATCCGGATATCGTTCAGCACGTCCCTGCGAAAGGAGAATTCCCCGGCGAGTGGGTAGCGGAAGCTGTCCATGTACTCGAGGTACTCCATGTCACCCAACAGTTTTTTCAGCGCGCGCAGCAGCGGTGTGACCAGTAGCCGGCTCACCCGTCCGTTGATCTTGCCGTCCGCCACCCGGGCGTAAAACCCCTTGCAGAACTCGTAGTTGAACTGTGGATGGGCGACCGGGTAGATAAGCCGTGCCAACAGCGAGCGATCGTAGGTGAGGATATCGCAGTCGTGCAGCGCGACGGACTCGGTCTTGCCCGAGGCCAGGGTGTAGCCCATGCAGTACCAGACGTTGCGCCCCTTGCCCAGTTCCCTGGGCGCGAGGTCGATCTCCTGCAACTCGCTGTCCAGCGCCTGCAACCGCGGCCCGTCGTTCCACAGCACACGGTGGTGCTGTGGCAGGCGCTCGAAGAACCCCAGCGCCTCCCGGTACTGGTCGCGATCCGCCCGGTCGAGGCCGATGACGATCTCCGCCAGGTAGGGAACCTGTTCCAGTTCGTCCAGGATGTGCGGCAGGGCGGCGCCCTGCAGCTCGGAAAACAGCGAGGGCAGGATGAGGCCCATGGGACGCTTGTTCGAAAAAGCCGACAACTCCTGCTCGAGGTCGTCCACCGACCGCCCCGACAGGTTGTGCAGCGTGGTGATGATGCCGTTCTGGTAAAAGTCGCCCATATATTCCTCGCCGGTAATCCTCGCTAGCCTTCCTGCGCCTCGTTCAGCTGTTGCAACCAGCGGGCGACACCCTCCGCCCAACCGGCCGGCCCGCAGCGCGTACTTCGGATCACGCCGCCCTCACGCCCCAGTGACGGGAAGTCGTGCGCGGGGGAGCGCACCAGCAGGGCGGTGCCCGCCTCCTCCAGCATCGCGACATCATTGGCGCTGTCGCCAGCCGCCAGGTCCTCGACTTCACCCGCGCGGGCGGCGCGATACTGGTCGCGCAGCCACACGACGGCGCGACCTTTGTCCGACTTGCCGCCCACGGAGAAAAACCGCCCGCCCCGCAACACCTCGGCGCCACGTCCGCGGAGACGCGTGACAAAGTCCTGCTCCCTCTCCGGCGTTCCCAGCCACAGGACGGGCTCGCTGTACTCCCGCGCACAGGCCCGCGCCGCGGCCTCGCCCTCCAGGCCCGTCATGCGCTGCACACCCTCGACGCCCGCGCGGGAGAAACTATCAAATTCGTCGCCGTACTCCGCCTCCAGCGCCGCCAGTTCATCGAGCCATCGCTGTCGCGGCGGGCACCACTCGATGACGTGGTACCCGTCCCGCTCGACAGTCCCCGGCGGGGACGCACCAAAATAGCCTTTCGGGACAAACGCAGCCGCGCCGTTCTCCACGACGAAGGGAT
>Ga0126341_1000009_pt1 | contig 38713 bp, 45 predicted proteins | sample OrbTmetagenome_FD_97057 | JGI IMG/M metagenome (GOLD analysis project Ga0126341, IMG submission 97057) | Coral microbial communities from Florida Keys, Florida, USA - Orbicella T D metagenome | ecosystem: Host-associated > Invertebrates > Cnidaria > Coral | place: Florida Keys, Florida, USA... | reverse complement strand
GGCGAGAAAGTCCTGCAGGTTCATCTCTTTTTCCGCCAGGGGATGATCCGTGCGCATGTAGCAGCGCGGCGCGATGGCGGCGATGGGTTCAGCGAGGATGTCCCGCTCGGTCTCCATGGCCACGAAAGCGGCGAAGTCCGCCTCCCCCTTCTTGAGCTGGTCCTGGTAGTCCGGCGGCACCTCGGCCATGATGATCTGCACGTTCGGCGCCACCTCCGCCAGCTCCGCCATCAGGTTGGGCAACAGCGATTCGCAGAGAATGGGCGGCATCAGCAGCTTGAAGCTCCCCGCGTAGGATTCCGGGCTGAACTCCACGTCGCCGAGCACGTGCTCCACGGTCTCCAGCAACCCAGGCAGCTGGCTGCCCAGCTCCTCCGCGCGCGGCGTAGGCACCAGCCCGTGGGCGGTGCGCGTGAACAGTTCGTCTTCGAAAGAATCTCGGAGCTTCTGCAGGGTCTTGGAGAGAGCCGGCTGCGACACGGACAGGCGCTCGGCCGCCCGGGTGACATTGCGCTCCTCCAGGAGAATCTGTAATGCCACCAGCAGGTTGAGGTCTGTGCGTATCAGCTTTCTCGAAATCATCGCCACTCGCAGAAATAACTTATGGTTATATTTGAAAATGCTAGCAAAGAGTCCCGTCCAAATCACCCCACAAATTCACACCCGCGCCCCGGCACACCCCGCCACCGCGGTCGCCCGCCGCGGGCACGGCTGCTACCATAGGCCCACGCAGGCCGCCTCCGGGCGGCGCGAACAGGACCCGGGGGCCCCTCTATGCCGATGATGAAACTCGCGCGCGCCGCGCTGCTGTCCACGCTGTTGCCCGCTCTCCTGGCCGCCTGCAGCGGCGTCGAGATCGAGCCGGCGCCGGTGGATGACTTCGCCTCGAAGAACTACAGCTACTACAAGTGGCGCACGGACCCCCTGCCCCAGGGCACCCGCAACACGGACCCGGTCTACCGGCTGGACCCGCTGATGCGCAAGCACGTGAACAACAACCTGCAGCGCCTGGGCTACGTCCTCAATCCAGGGCGCGCCCAGTTCAGCGTGGACTACCTCTACGCCCCGGGAATGCGCGACGGCGCCACCCCGGAACAGGCGTCGAATATCTCACATATTCCCAGCGTGAACCCCAATCGCCAGGTGGACGGCGCCAGCGTGGACAACGCGATCGCCCTGGGCGGGGTAAAGGAAACCGCGAACATCCTGTTGCGGTTCAACGACGTTTCCAGCCACACGGCGGTGTGGGAAGTGCACATGACCAAGATTGTCGAGGACGCGAACCTGGCTGACCGGGGCAAGCTCGACAACAACCTGAAGGCGCATATCGAGCGGGCCATGCGCGACCTGCCCCCGGCCGGGGGCTCGGCAGCGCTCTAGCCGCCGTACACCTCGGGATTCACGCAGTGGGGCATGGGCTCCCCGCCCAGCGCTGCCAGGGCATTGGCCAGCGCGAGGTCGACCATGGCCGCGCGGGTCCGCGCCGTGGCGCTGCCGATGTGCGGCACCAGCACCACCCGGGGGTGGTCCAGCAGCGGGCTGTCGGTCGCCAGCGGCTCCTGTTCGTAGACATCCAGCCCCGCGGCATAAACATGGCCGGACTCCAGGGCATCTGCCAGGGCCGCCTCGTCGACGATGCCACCGCGTGCCGTATTGACCAGCACCGCGCCGGGTTTCATCTGCGCAATGCGCCGGGCGTCGAGCATGTTGCGTGTCTCCTCCGTGAGCGCCACGTTCACGCTGACGAAGTCGGAGCGCGCCAGCAGGGTCTCCAGGTCCACGCTCTGGACCCCCGGCACCTCGCGCCCGGAGCGCGTCCAGGCGATCACGCGCATACCGAATCCCGCTGCGCGCCGCGCCACCGCCCGGCCGATGTCCCCGAGGCCTATGATCCCCAGCGTGCTGCCGGCGAGATCGCGGCCGAGAAAGAAATCGGGTGACCAGCGCCCCTCCGCCCGCCACCGGCCGGCGCGGATGAAGCGGTCACCCTCGGCGACCCGCCGCGCCGCCGCCAGCAGCAGGGCGAAGGCGGTGTCCGCGGTGGCGTCCACCAGCACCCCGGGGGTATGGCCCAGCGGAATACGGCGATCGGTCAGGGCGCCGACGTCCACGTGGTCCACCCCCACGGAGACACTGGAAACGAAGCGCAGCGCGGGCATGGCGTCAAGCAGGGCGCGGTCGACGCGGTCCACGAGCAGGCAGACGAGACCGACACACTCCTCTATTCCCGGGGGAAGCCGGTCGGATGAGAGGCCGGCGCTGCCGTCGCCGGTGCGCAATTCACAGGCGGCGGCAAAATCCGCCGCGCGGTCCCCGGACAGCGGGGCGCTGACATAGACCGGGCCGGTCACGCGCTGGCTGCCAATGGCGAGCTACAGGTCGACGGGCGACAGCCCGGCCATCTGCACCAGTTCCTGCTGCCACTCGAGGAGAACCGCGGAGTCGTACTCCTCGGCATCGGGCAGGTTGCCCCACACCGGTTTCGGCCAGCAGGGGTCGCTGTCGTGGCGACCGATGATGTGCAGGTGCATCTGCGGCACGACATTGCCCAGCCCCGCGAAGTTGACCTTGTCAAACCCCAGTAACTGCTTGAGAAAACTCGAGACGGCCGCACAGTCCGCGAGCACCGCCTCGCGGTGCTCCTCGGGCAGGTCGAGAACGTCCGCCAGGCGGGTGTCCGGCACCAGGATGAACCAGGGTACCGCGGCGTTGCGGTTCACCAACACTTCGCAGGCCTCGAGGCTGCCCAGGTGATGACAGTCGGCCAGCAGCTGGGGGTCGATATCTACTGCATCCATTGCGCACCTCCGGTCCCGGGGGACAGGCTAGAGGGTCATGCCGCCGTCCACGACGATGCACTCGCCGTTGGTGAAGGAACTGGCGTCGGAGACCAGGTAGAGCACTGTGCCGGCCATCTCGCCGGGTTCCGCATGGCGCCCCATCGGGATGGACTGCACAGCCACATTATAGATGTCTTCGTTGTCGAACAGGGCGCCGGCGAACTTCGTCCTGGTCAACCCGGGCAGCAGGGCGTTGCAGCGGATGCCCTGGCCCGCGCACTCCTTGGCGAAGACCCGGGTCATGTTCACCACCGCGGCCTTGGTGATGGAGTAGATGCCCTGCATGACGCCGGGCTGCAGCGCGTTGACGGACGCCGTGTTGACGATGGCGCCGCCGCCGTTGTCGCGCATCAGCTTGCCCGCCTCGATGGACATGAAGAAGTAGCCCCGCACATTGACCTCGACGGTCTTGTTGAAGGCCCCAAGGTCGGTGTCCAGCACGTGCCCGAAGTACGGGTTGGTGGCGGCGTTGTTGACGCAGATATCCAGGCGCCCGTGGGATTCGCGGATGTGCGCAAACAGGGCGGAAATGTCCTCCATATTGCCCACGTGGCAGGCAAACGCCTCCGCGCTGCCGCCCGCTTCCCGGATGGACCCGGCCACCGCGCTGCAGTCGTCGATCTTGCGGCTGGACACGATCACGTGGGCGCCCTGCTGGCCCAGTAACTTTGCCACTTCCTCGCCGATGCCGCGGCTGGCGCCGCTGACCAGCGCGATTTTGCCGCCGAGATCGAACAGGTTGGTAGACATGCAATTGCTCCTCAGAAGGTCGTCATCAGGTTAGGAGGCATACAAGTACTCCTCAGAAGGTCTTAACAAAAAGAGACAGCGTTACTCGCCACGCCAACGTCGCACCTTGTCGCTGTCCAGGTCGAACAGGTCCAGGGCGCGACCGACCGTCTGGGTGACAATATCGTCGATGGACTGCGGGCGTGTGTAGAAAGCCGGCACCGGCGGTGCCAGTACCGCACCCATCTCCGAGAGCTGCGCCATCGTGCGCAGGTGGCCCGTATGCAGCGGCGTCTCGCGCACCATGAGCACCAGCCGCCGCCGCTCCTTCAACACCACGTCGGCGGCGCGGGTCAGCAGGGTGGACGTTACCCCGGTGGCAATCTCGGACATCGTGCGCACGGAACAGGGCGCGATGAGCATCCCGGCGGTGTGAAAGGAACCGCTGGCGATGGACGCGCCGATGTCGGTAATCGGGTGCACAGTGGTGGCCAGGGCCTCCACCTCCGACGCCGCCATGTCGAGTTCGTAGTCCAGGGTGAGACGCGCGGACTTGCTCATCACGAGGTGGGTCTGCACAGCGCAGTCGCGCAGCAACTCGAGTGCGCGCACGCCGTAAACGATGCCCGAGGCGCCGCTGATCCCGACGATGATCGGCCTGGCCATGCGTCTCTCCCCCGCCGCCCTCAGGGCGCCGGGGGGCTGCCCTCCTGCCCCGGTGAATGCCGCACCGGCTCCGGTACGCGCTGCACCAGCACGTCCAGCGGCCCGGCGGCGAAGGGATCGATGAACTCCGTGGTGGTGAACATGAGGCGACCGTCCAGGGAAACCGTGGCGCGCAGGCTGTAGCGCAGTCGCGCGTCGATGGACCCCCGGTCGTAGTCGATCGCGAAGGGCCACGGCGGGCCGCCCTCGGGGACGAACTGCGTCTCGGCGAGCACGGCGGCCATGGCGTCAGGCCGCGATATATCCTGCAGCTGCACCTGTACCCGGGCGCCCGGCGGCAGCAGCATGCGCTCGCGGTAGAACACTGTGCCCTCCACCCTGCCGGGGCCCTCCCCGGCCGCGGACGGCGCGTCGGGTGCGCCGCAGCCGGCCAGGGCGGCCAGGGCGACAAGTGCAGCGAGGGACGCTTTCATCGTGAGAGCCCTGATCAACCCGTCGCGGACATCTGTTCCAGCATGGCCATCATGCGCTCCGACATCATGTGCACCGCCTTCAGCGGCCGCAGCATCACCTTGAATTCGCAGATGAGGCCGTCGTCGTCGAAGGTGAGAATGTCCACGCCGTTGACAACGATTCCGTCGAGGTCGCAGGTAAACTCGAGTACCGCGTGACTGCCGTCGACTACCTCCTTGACGTAGGTGAAACTGTCATTGAAAACCTGGCCCGCGCCGGTCAGGTACATCTTGGTCAGCTCCCTGCCCTCCTGCGGGGTGTGGAGAATGGGAGAGATAAAGACACAGTTCTCGGCGAGCACTTCGTCCAGCCGCGCCATGTCGCGCTCGCGCAGCAGTTCGTGCCATATTTCCAGCGTTTTCATGCGCCGCTCCTTGTGAGGTTGTTCCGGGGTGAATCAGAGATCGGTTTCGCTGGCGAACTCGCGCTCGATGCGTTGCTGCAGCTCAAAGCGCGTGATGCCGGTGCTGGCGACGGCGTCGCGCAGGCGCTCCTGGTAGCGCTTGGTGCGGTAGTGCTTCACCAGTCGCGGGAAACGCTCCTCCTCGGCCTCGCCCGCTATCAGCTCCTCGATGAAGGCGATATCGATGCCCATGCGGTAGGCGATCCTGCTGGGCCGGATCTTGTGCGCGTGGAACTCCGCGACAATGTGGATCTGCTGTTCGCGCGAAAAGTCACACTCCCTCGAGTAGCCGTAGGGCGGAGAGGGCGTGCGGGAATCCTGGGCGGGCAGCTGGGAGGCCATAGGGCATTATTAGCAGCAGATAGGGGGCTTGCCAAGCGCGCGGCCCGCGGCGGCCCGGACTGGCCATATATAACCGCCCCGGCTGTTTAATTTTTGCCCGGCGCAGGTCTATAATCGCCGGTTATCAGCCCGGCTCCCGCCGAGCCGCGCGACCATCCCTACCGAGGATTCCGGCAATGAACGCACCCGAACAGCTCCCCGCCCAGGGCGACATCGAAGAGCAGATGAAAGCGACCCTCCAGGCCCAGCGAGAGGCCTACATGCAGGAGGGTGTCGTCACCGCGGAAACGCGCATCGACCGCCTGCAACGCGCGGTCGATGCCCTGGTGAAATACCAGGACAAGGCGGTGGAGGCGCTGAACGCGGACTTCAGTTGCCGCCCCAGAGAGATCACCCTGCTCACCGACGTGGGCGCCGGCATCGCGCCGCTGAAACACGCCATCAAGCATGTGCGCAAGTGGATGAAGCCCGAGAAGCGCCCCACCATGTTCCCCCTGGGCCTGCTGGGCGGTCGCTCGCGGATCGAGTACCAGCCCCTCGGCGTCGTGGGCGTCATCGCGCCGTGGAACTTCCCGGTCAACATGGTGTTCAGCCCCCTGGCCCAGGTACTGGCCGCGGGCAACCGCGCGATGATCAAGCCCTCCGAGTTCACCCCGGCCACCTCCGAGGTCATCTCGGAAATGATCGCCGAGGCCTTCGACCCGAAGGAGGTCGCGGTATTCACCGGCGGGCCGGAGGCCGGCCAGGCCTTCTCCGCCCTCCCCTTCGACCACATGATTTTTACCGGCGCGACGTCTATCGCGCGCCATATACTCGCGGCCGCCTCGCAGAATCTCGTGCCCGTAACCCTGGAGCTGGGCGGCAAGTCCCCCGTGGTGATCTCGCGCAGCGCCGATATCGAGAAGAGCCTCGGTCGCATCATGGTGGGCAAGACCATGAACGCCGGCCAGATCTGTCTCGCACCGGACTACCTGCTGGTGCCGGAGGAGAAACTGCACGACGTCATCGAGGCGGCGCAAAAGGCGGTGGCGGAGATGTTCCCGAAGATTCTCGACAACCCGGAGTACACCTCCGTCGTCAACGATCGCCACTTCCAGCGCCTGACCGGCTACCTCGAGGAAGCCGAGGCGCGCGGACAGCAAGTGATCCCCTGTAACCCCGCGGGAGAGGATTTCGCAAGCCAGCAGGGCACGCACAAGATTCCCCCGACGCTGGTACCGGAGCCCGCCGAGGACCTGAAAATGATGGAGGAGGAGCTGTTCGGCCCGGTGCTGCCTATCCGCACCTACAAGAACTTCGAGGACACCATCGACTACATCAACAGTAAGCCGCGCCCGCTGGCGGCCTACTACTTCGGCGAGGACAAGGCCGAGGAGGAGGCGTTCACCAGTCGCACCACGTCCGGCGGCGTCTGCATCAACGACGTCATCATGCACGTGATGCAGGAGGAACTGCCCTTCGGCGGCGTGGGCCCCAGCGGCATGGGCGCCTACCACGGCTTCAAGGGTTTCCAGACCTTCAGCCACGCCAAGTCGATCTACAGCCAGGCGAAGCTCGATGTCGCCAAGCTCGGCGGTATGGCGCCGCCCTTCGGCAAGGCGACGGAAAAAACCATCAAGATGCAGGTCAAGCGCTAGCCTGTCCTGCCACGACAACAGGGGGGCCGATGGCCCCCTTTTTCGTGCCCGCAAACCGGGTGCGCTGACAAACGGGAGAAAATGGAGCATGAGACGAGTGGTGTACGCAGGCTGTGCCGCACTGCTTCTGGGCGCCTGCGCGGCGGAGCCCGGCAGCGAGCGCTGGTGTGAGGAGAAGGCGGAGCAGGACAAGGGCGAGTGGTCCGCTTCGGATGCACTCACCTACGCCAAAAGCTGCGTGATCGACGGCACGGCCGTCGGATCGGAAGACTGGTGCAAAGACCTCGACGGGAAGCCGAAGGGGGAGTGGTCCGCCAACGAGGCCGCCAGCTACACCAAGCACTGCGTCATGTAGCGGGCTCGATCAGCAGCGTGGGAATGTCCAGGCAATCGCTTTTCACCGTCGCCACGCGGGTGCCCGGCTTGCGCCCGTCGCGCACCCCGGAGCGCTCCACCCCCCTTAGCGCCAGCCCCTCGCAGAACGCATCGATGTCGGCGCACTGGTAGGCCACGCCCCAGAAATAGCTGCCACCCGCGTCGCCGGTGCCCGAGTCGATTACCTCCAGCGTCAGCTTGCCGCCGCGGAAAAACAGCATGCGCCCGCCCCACTGGGGTACCGTCCTGTCCAGCGCCAGGCGGATTCCCAGCTGCCCGGTGAACAGCGCGATACAGTCCTCGGCGGCATCGGTGCGCAGCACGACGTGGTCCACGCCCACGTCAGCCGCCGCGCCGCCGCTCTCCCTGAACGCCCGCGTGCGTGAACCGTCGCAGGCCCCCAGCGCGAGCCCGAGAGAGTTCGACACCGGCGCGTCCTCCGCCGGGGCCGTGGCGGTGGCAAAGACCAGGCCCTCGACAACCCCCCGGTCCACGTCGCGCTCCACCAGTTCGAGCGCCGTATTGTGCAGGGCGAGCCAGGCGCGCGGTGCATCGATGGTTGCGACCACCTCCGGGGTCGCCCCCAGCAGGCGCGCACAGGCGTCGGTGGCCTGTTGCAAATCGGGCACCGCGATGACCACGCGATCGAATACAGTGTCCATACCGGTTCTCCAGGTCGACTGCCGATCCGAATCATAAAAGGTTTTGGCATAAATTGCCGATCGGCCCTACACTGGTGGACTACCGTCTTCCCATTCCTGCCGGTGCGTCTGCCCGGGCCGGCCGGCGGTGCGACCAAGGCAATCCAGAAAGGAGTCTCGCGCGATGTTGAAAGCAATCAAGCACCTTGTCCTCGGCGGCCTGCTCGCCATGTTGGCAGCCCTTCCCGTGCAGGCGGTGGCGGGGGACACGCTGCAGCGTGTCATCGATTTCAAGGTGTTGAAGGTGGGCATGTCGGCCAACCAGCCGCCGATGACCATGACCAACCGCGAGGGCGGCCTGATGGGCTTTGACGTCGACCTGGCCAAGGCCCTGGCCGCGGCGATGCGCGTCAAGCTCGAGATCAAGACCATGCCCTTCGGCGAGCTGCTGACGGCGCTGGAGGACGACAAGATCGACATGATTATCTCCGGCATGTCCATCACGCCGGAGCGCACCGAAATGGTGACGTTTGTCGGGCCCTACATGATGTCCGGCAAGTCCATCCTCACCAAGAGCTCGGTCCTCGGGGAGGTCACCAGCACCGCCGAGTTCAACAACAAGGACATCAAGCTGCTCGCCCTGAGCAACTCCACCAGTGCGAGCTTCGTCAAGGGTGCCGCCCCCGAGGCCACCCTGGTCGAGGTCGCCAGCTACGACGAGGGGGTGGAGATGCTCATCGACGACAAGGCCGACGCCATGGTCGCCGACATGCCCATGTGCGTATTGTCGGTGCTGCGCTTTCCAGAGGCGGGCCTCACCACGCTGGACCGGCCGCTGACCGTCGAGCCCATCGGCATCGCCATCAGCAAGGGCGACGCGCAGTTCGAGAACCTGGTCGGCAATTACCTGCGCGCCTACGAAAAGACCGGCGTGCTCAACCAGATGCGCCAGCGCTGGTTCGAGGACAGCTCCTGGGTCGCGGCCCTGCCCTAGCCCAGGGCCTGTGGATGCCCGGTGACCGCCCGCTGGTAATCGCCCACCGCGGCGCCTGCGGCTACCTCCCCGAGCACACCCTTCCCGCCAAGGCCCTCGCCCACGGGATGGGGGCCGATTTCATCGAGCAGGACGTGGTGCTCAGCGCCGACGGGGTGCCCGTCGTCCTGCACGATATCTACCTGGACAGCACCACGGACGTGGCCGCCCGCTTCCCCGGTCGCGCGCGCGACGACGGCCATTTCTACGCGGTGGATTTCAGTCTCGGGGAAATTCGAACCCTGCACGCCCACGAGCGCCGCGGCCCGGACGGCCGGGCCGTATTCCCGGGGCGCTTCCCCGCGGACGCGGCCCTGTTCCGCGTGCCGACCCTCGCCGAGGAGATCGACCTGCTGGCCGGGCTAGACCACAGCACGGGGCGCCGCACCGGGCTCTACATCGAGCTGAAGTCCCCCAACCGCCACCGCGCGGCGGGCCTTGACCTGGCCGCCGCGGTGCTGGAAGTCCTCGACGACAAGGGCTATGCCAACCGTCCGGACCAGGTCTTCCTGCAGTGCTTCGACGACGCCACCCTGCGCCGCCTCGCCGGCGAATTCGACACCGGCCTGCCGCTGGTACAGCTGATCGCCGACCCGTCCTGGGGGGAGGACTCCGCGGTGGACTTCGACCGCCTGCGCACACCCGCCGGCCTGGACGACGTGGCCACCTATGCGGGGGCGATCGGCCCCTGGATTCCGCATGTGTACCTCGGCCGGGAGCCCTCGGGGGAGCCGCTGCTCAGCCCGCTGGTGGAGCAGGCGCGGGAGCGCGGCCTGCAAGTCCACCCCTACACCTTCCGCAGCGACGAACTGCCGCCGGGTATCGAGGAATTCTCAGAGCTGCTGGACATCTTCGTGGGGCGATTGCACGTCGACGGGCTGTTCACCGATTTTCCGGACACGGTGCGCGCGTTCATCGACGGCATCGGGGCATGACACGCGACCGGGTGAGGGCGTACCTGCTGGGCAAGCCCGAGGCCCTGGAGGACTACCCCTTCGGTCCCGAGGTTGCGGTGATGAAGATTCGCGGCAAGATGTTCGCCACTCTGGCCGACAACAGGGAGGGCCTGACGTCGATGAACCTCAAGTGCGATCCCCACGAGGCCCTCATGCTGCGGGATATCTTTGACGCCGTGAAGCCCGGCTACCACATGAACAAGCGCCACTGGAACACGGTGGTGCTGGACGGCAGTATTCCCCGGGGCGAGATCGAACGCATGATCGACAGCTCCTATGCACTGGTGGTCCGCGGTCTGCCCCGGGCACAGCGCCGGGCGCTCGAAGCGAGCTGGGGCAGCGAGGTGATCTACGGCCGATGAGTGCTCAGGGGTCAGAGCCCTTTTTCACACCATTCGCGATTGTGGGGGGTGCGCCATAAGCTGGCGTGAAAAAGGGCTCTGACCCCGTACCGGCATGGGGTACAATTCTGCGCGAACCACTGCCAGCCAGCCACTGAATACAGCACTGTGAATCCCAAGGTCATCAGGCGCACCAAGATCGTAGCGACCATCGGCCCGGCCAGCGAGTCGGAGGACCTGATCGCCAAACTGATCGGTGCGGGCGTCAACGTTTTCCGCCTGAACTTCAGCCATGGCACAGCCAAACAGCACGCGCGGGTCGCCGCGCGCATTCGCAAGCAGGCACACATCGCCGGGCACTACGTGGGCATCCTGGTCGACCTGCAGGGTCCCAAGATTCGCATCAGCGGCTTCCGCGACGGGCAGGTGGAGCTCGCCGCCGGCGACCGCTTCCGCCTCGATCTCAACCTGGGCGAGGACGACGGCGACGTGCGCGGCGTGGGCCTGAACTACGAGGAGCTCTGCACCAGCGTTTCCCGGGGAGACACGCTGCTGCTGGACGACGGCCGCATCCGCCTGCGGGTGGACGACGTCGAGGCCGACGCCGTGGACTGCAGCGTAGTCACCGGCGGCATCCTCAGTTCGCGCAAGGGCATCAATCGCCTGGGGGGCGGGCTCGCGGCACCGGCGCTCACGGCCAAGGACCTCACCGATATCGACAGCCTGGCCGAGGTGCGCCCGGATTTCGTGGCGGTGTCCTTCGTCTCCTCCGCCGAGGATATACACCAGACGCGCGAGCTGTTGCAGCAGCACGACCTCGACCCGGCCATCATCGCCAAGATCGAGCGCGCGGAGGTGGTCGCGGACGACGCGACCCTGGACGGCATCCTGCGCGCGTCCGCCGGCATCATGGTTGCCCGGGGGGACCTGGGGGTGGAGGTCGGTGACGCCCAGCTCATCGGGATACAGAAGGAGCTGATCTCCCGGGCCCGACGCATGGACAGGGTGGTCATCACCGCCACGCAGATGATGGAGTCCATGATCAACAGCCCCCTGCCGACACGGGCCGAGGTCTTCGACGTCGCCAACGCGGTCCTGGACGGCACGGACGCCGTGATGCTCTCGGCCGAGACCGCGGTGGGCAACTACCCGGTGGAAGTGGTGAGGGCCATGGCCGAGGCCGCGCTCGGCGCGGAGCAGCAAAGCGTGGTGCGCACCTCCAGGTACCGCCTGAACACCGAGTTCGCCAGCGCCCAGGAGACCATCGCCATGTCGGCGATCTACGCCGCCAACCACTACGGCAACGTGCGCGGCATCGCCTGCCTGACCGAGTCGGGCACAACGCCCCTGCTGATGTCGCGGCTCAGCTCCGGCCGGCCGATCTTCGCCCTGAGTCACCTCAGCGAGACCTTGCAGAAGCTGTGCCTGTGCCGCGGGGTCACACCCCTGTTTTTCGACGCCTCGGCCTTCGACCACGACGCGGTGGAATCGAGCGCGATTGAATTCCTGATGGACGGCGGCTACCTGCGCAAGGGCGATTCCATCCTGCTCACCCGGGGCGAGGTGATGGGCACCGCGGGGTCCACGAACATCATGAAAATCCTGCCGGTGAGCTGAGCGCTTGGCGACGGGGGATCCGGCAGGCCCGCGGCTCGTGGGCGATATCGGCGGCACCAACACCCGCCTGGCCCTGTTCGATCCGGGCAGCGGTGCACTGTCGGCGGTACGCAATTACCTCAACCGCGACTACGGGAGCCTCGAAGAGATCATCGCCGAATGGCTGGCAGAGCTGAAAGATACCGCGCCGGGTGACTGCTGCCTGGCGGTGGCCGCACCGCCCTTCGAGGACCGCGTCAGCATGCTGAACATCGACTGGTCCTTTTCCATCAGCGAGATCGCGGATCGTTTCGGGTTCCGCCGGATGCGCTGCGTGAACGACTTCGAGGGCAACGCCTACGCCCTCAGCCAGCTGGGCGACGAGGACCTGGTCGCGCTGCGCCCCGGCACACCCCGGTGCCGCCGCTTCGCCGTCGTGGGACCCGGGACCGGGCTGGGCGGTGCAACCCTGGAATACTGCCTGGACACCCCGGTGGCCGGTGCGAGCGAGCCCGGGCACATGGGGCTGGCTCCCGCCACAGCGCTGGAATTCGAGCTGTTCCGCGCCCTCCTGCCGGCTCACGGCGAGGTGCACGCGGAGCTCCTGCTCTCGGGTCCGGGCCTGGCGCGGCTCTACCACACCCTGGGGGAGGTCCGCGGCGAGCCGGCACCCCTCGCACAGCCCCCGGAAATCTCCGCGGCGGCGCTGTCCGGCGACGCGCCTCTCGCCCGTGAAGCCGTCGGGGCATTCTGTGCCCTGCTGGGCTCAATTTGCGGGGATTATGTATTGGCGACAGGGAGTTACGGCGGACTCTACCTGGCCGGGGGCATCGTCCCCGACATCCTTCCGATACTCCGTGAGAGCGCTTTTGTCACGCGCTTCGACAACAAGGGGGACATGTCTCCCCAGCTGCGCGAGGTGCCCCTCCACGCCATCGTCTCGCCGGGCACCGGCCTCCTCGGCGCCGCGCATGTACCCTTTTAGGTATATCCCAACCCGGCCGCGCGACCGGAATCGGCCGAATATTGCCGAAATTCGACGGGAACTTTCCTTTAATTACACGGCCAAGCTGCTAAACTTGGACAGTCGGAATGTCCCGGCAGTATTTATGCTCACGGTCGAAGTTCCATCACGTTCATCGGTACGTTAAACATAAATAATGACTAATCGAGTCGGCGCCTGGACATGGCGCCGCTAGCAACACAGGTAAACACTATGTCTACAACAACCGGTACTGTTAAGTGGTTTAACGAAACCAAGGGCTTCGGCTTCATCGAGCGCGAGGACGGCCCCGATGTCTTCGTCCATTTCAGCTCCATCCAGGCGGAGGGCTTCAAGACCCTCGCGGACGGCCAGAAAGTGGAATTCACCGTCACCGACGGCCAGAAGGGCCCGCAGGCTGAAAACGTCGTACCTCTCTGAGGTCGTACGGAAGCCGAGCTGCACAGCCCGCGCACTTAGCAACACCAAAAAAGGAGCTCACTGAGCTCCTTTTTACTTTAAGAAAAGACCGCAAGATCCTGTTACAAAAAGGGGCAGGTGTATTTTCTGCGCTCTACGATCCAGTGGAAAATACACCTGCCCCTTTTTACTTCCCTGTTACCTAGCCCTCTTCGAGCTGCCGCTGCCGCTCCAGCTCCGAATCCATGTAGGTGATCCACTGCCCGGCGTACTTGGCTGAGCGCTCGTCGCGGCCCGCCGCCTTGAACGCCTTGCGCGCCTTCTCGTACTCCTTGAGGTTGAAATAGGCCATGCCCAGGACGAGGTTGGCAGTATCCGGGCGTTTAACACCGCCGCGCTTGAGGCCCTTGGTGCATGAGGTGACCGCCTTCTGGAACTGGTCCCCGTCGAGGTAGATGTTGCACAGGCGCGTGTACAGCTCGCCCTTGTCCGACTTCGCAGCGGCCTCCTCCATGGCGGGGATGGCCCGGTCTATCTCCTGGGCCTGGCGCCAGGCGTTGCCGGTCAGCTCCCAGTCCTTGGACGTGCCCTTGATCGCCTCGGCCTTGAGTCCCTTGTCCATCACCTTGGCGGCCTTGTAGGGAACCTCGCCGTTCAGGTAGAGGTAGGCCATGGTGGTCAGCTCGGTGCCCTTGTCCAGCATGTCCTGGACGTAGGCGGTCTCCATCGCGGCGAGCTGGTCCGACTCGCGCTTTTTCTCGCCGTAGATATGGGAGATCTGCACCCAGTACTGCTTCTTCGGGTAGTACTTGAGCAGTTCCTCCAGGGTGTACAGGGTCTTGTCGATGTCGTTCTTTTCGAAGTACAGGAAGCGCGCTAGGTTGTACCACTGTTCCTTCGGTACGTTGCCCTTCTCCTTGTATATGCTGATGGCTTTCTCGACGTTGCTGAGCGCCTTGTCGTAGTCCTTGAGCTGGTAGTAGCCCTGGGCGAGCAGCACGTAGGCACTGGCGTTGGGCGACTCGGTCATGTCGAACCAGTCCAGCAGCGCATCGATACCCCGCTGCCACTGCTCCTGCACGAAGTAGAGCTGGGCGATGGTGTAGCGCGTGTTGATCTCCATCGCCAGGGGGATGTCCGGCTGTGACACCACCGTCTCGTAGGCCCTGAGGGCCCCCGCGTAATCTTCGCGCGAGTAGGCGATGAACGCCTTCAGGTTCCACACGTTGGCCAGCTCGTAGCTGTTCAGCTTGGTGCTCTCCCGGCTGGCAGAGATCATCTCGTCGAGAATCTTCTCGGCGGTATTGAGGTCCTTGGCCTCGGCGGCGGCCTGGGCCTCCGCGAGTTTTTCGTAGACCTTGTTGCGCAGGGCCGGTGTGCGGCGGGTCTCGCGGGTGTCCTTCTTCTTCTCCTCCTGCGCGTGCGCGGCGGAGAAGGGCGTGACACCGAGGTCGGCCTGCAGCTGCGTAACTGCGACCTGGAACGCAAGGACCGGCACCGCCAGCACGGCGGCCCGGGACCACGTGTTGAACCGTTGCCGTGTCATCACTGCTCCAACTCGTAGGTGAACTTGTTCTGCACGCCCGCGACCTCGATGGCCTCGCCGTCGACCACGCGGGGCTTGTACTTGAACTTCAACGCCGCCTTCACCGACGCCTTCTCGAAGACGCCCGCCGGTTGGCAGTCCACTGCCACCGGATCACGGATTGCACCGGAAGTCGTCACGGTGTATTCCACGATGCAGTAGCCGGTAATGCCGCGGGTCTGCGCGCGGCGCGGGTAGATGGGAGCGACCTTCACAATGGGAAGGTACTCGCCGTCGCCCGTGGACATGCCAGAAGTGTTGATGTCCAGATCCACCTTCGCCGCCGGCGCGAGATTCTCGACATCCATGTCCATGTCGAGGTCCAGCTGCACCATTTCCAGCTCGGGCGGGGGCTCTTCCGGGTCCTCCACCTTGTCGGGCTTCGGGGTGGTGGTCTCCAGCTCGATTTCCTCGTCGGGCTGCACGAGGTCCGCGATCTTGCGCGACTTCACTTCCGGGTTTTCCCAGTCGCGGTCGATGAGGCTGTGCATGACCATGAACAGGCCCACCACCACCGGCACGGCCAGCAGGATCGAAACGATCATTCTCACGGGGCTACTCATCTTCGCAGTTACCCCGCTTCTTCCGTGGAGGCGCACAGGGGCGCGTCCATGAGGGGTTTGATCGCGGTAAGCAGCTCGCTGAGCGCGGACGTGGGCGCATCCTCGTCCGCCTGGATGACGAAATTCGCCTTGGGCGCCTCTTTCTTCGCCGCCTCGGCGAAACGGTAGGCGCGCTCAATGGGAATGGGCTTCTTGTCGTAGTGGATGTTCCCGAGCGCATCCACGGCAAAAATGATCGTGCCGCGCTCACAGGGGTCGGTGGTAACGGCTTCGATCTTTGTGATATCGACACCGGGTTCCTTCACGAAGGACGAGGTCACGATGAAAAAGATCAGCATAATGAAGACGACGTCGAGCATCGGTGTCAGGTCGATCTCGCCCTCGCCACCGCCTTCCTGCCCGCGCCCTCCGGCTGACATCTCACGCCTGCTCACTGCTTGACCTCCGCTGGCCAGTTCACCTGTCTAACCCCCGCCTCGCGGGCGGCATCGCCGACCTCCAGGAGGACGCCGGCACTCGCACCCGGCTCGGTCTTGACCGTAAAGGGCTGCTCCGGGTCCGACGCCAGCAGGCGCGCCACGTTAGCCCTTACCGCCCGGATGTCGATGCGGCGATTCTCCATCCAGATCTGGTCGTCGCCGGTGATGGTCACCACGATGCTGGTGGCGTCGGGATTCGGGGGCTGGTTGCTGGCGTCCGGCCGGTTCACCTCGATGCCGGCCTCCTTCAGGAAAGATGCGACCACGATAAAGAAGATCAGCATGATGAACACGACATCCAGCATGGGCGTCAGGTCGATCTGCGCTTCGTCTGAGTCGGCTTCTCGGTTTCTCTTGCGCATTCAGCTGGCTCTGTTAGTGGTCCGTAGTCAGGTTGTCCTGCAGGAACTCGCTCTCCCGCTGGGCAATCCTGGTCACATAGGTATTGGCGAAGACGCCCGAGAGCGCGGCCACCATGCCCGCCATCGTGGGGATCGTGGCCTGCTGTACACCGCCCGCCATGGATTTTGCGTCGCCGCCGCCGGTGACCGCCATGATATTGAACACCTCGATCATCCCGGTCACGGTGCCGAGCAGGCCCAGTAGCGGACAGAGGGCGACGAGGGTCTTGATCAGCGGCAGGTACTGATTGATCTGCATGCGCGCCTGGGAAATCATCATGCTGCGGATCTGGCGCGCCTCCCAGGATTTCCGCTCGGCGCGGCCCTCCCACGAGGCGATGATAGTCGCGACGTCCTTTTTCCAGCCGACCTGCAGGTACCAGATCCGCTCGAAGATCAGGGCCCACATCACGAACAGGAGCGCGGCAATCAGCCACAGGACGTTGCCGCCCTTGTCCATGAAAGCGAGCAGTACCTCGATCAGACCGCCCATATCAAGACCTCTTGGCTTCGGTGTGCTCCGCGATCATGCCAGTGGTCTGCTCGTCGAGAATGTGAATGATCCTCTGTGCCCGGCCATTCACGATCGTGTGCAGCAGCACCGTCGGGATCGCCACCAGAAGACCCAGCACGGTAGTGATCAGGGCGCCGGATATACCGCCCGCCATGGCCTTGGGATCGCCCGCGCCGAAGATGGTGATGGCCTGGAAGGTGATGATCATACCGGTCACCGTACCCAGAAGCCCCATCAACGGCGCTACCGCCGCAATGATCTTCAACAGTGTTAGACCGCTCTCCAGGCTCGGGGTTTCCTTGAGAACGCCCTCGGAGAGCTTCAGCTCGAGCGTCTCGGAATCCATGCTGGGATTGTCCTCATGGATCTTCAGCACGCGGCCGAGGGGATTGTTGTCGTTCGCCTTGTCCGACTTGAGCTGGGCGTTGACCTTGGCGCCCACGCCGGTGAGCACGATGAGGCGCCAGATGGCGAGCAGGAAGGCGAATGCCCCCACCGCCGTGATGGCGTAGCCGACATAGCCGCCCTGGTGCCAGCGCTCGTTCAGGGTCGGCGTATCGATGATAGCCGCCAGGAAGGAGCCGCCGGTCGGGCCGGTGGGATCGACGCCGAAGGGATTGAGGCCGCCGGAGGCCGAAGCCAGGTCGGCCGCCCAGCCGGTGTACGGTCCGCTGGGCTGTCGCGGCAGCTCACTGAGCCGGCCGTTCTCAAAGCTGAGGTAGTTGCCCTCGGTGTCGACGATGTTGAACGCGCCCACACGCAGCACTTCCCTGCCCGCGCGCTCACCCGCGGGTGAGGAGACCTCGGCGGAGAAGGTGGTGACCACGCCGGTCTCGCGAATCTCGCGCAGCAGCTCGAACCACACGCGCTCGATTTCGGCGATGCTCGGCAGTGCGTCGGAGCCGCTCATCTTGGTCACCAGCTCGCGCAGGAACTCCTCGCGGCCGGGATACTGGGCGGATGCCAGCGAGACCTCGATATTGGAGGCCAGGTCGCCGGAGGCGGAGGTCAGGTGGCCGAACAGCTCGGTCAGGGTGCCGAGCTTCTCCTGCAGCTGCTTCTGCTTGGCGGCGATCAGCAGCTCGTTTTCCTCGAAGGTGTTCTCGAGCTGGGTGGAGAGCGCCTCCTGGCGGGCGCGCTCTTCCTCCGCGCGCTTCAGCTCGGCGGCCTGGTTGGCCTTGTCCCGGGCGAAGCGCTGCTCGCGCTCGCGGTTTTCCTTGGCCTCGGCGGCCTGGCCCTGCTTGACGAAGTCCAGCAGCTGGTCCAGTGACTTGGCCTCTTGCGCCATGGCGGAAGGCCCTGACAGTGACAGTGCGCCGGCCAGTGCGAGGGCGGCGCCTTGCATGAATTTAAGCTTCATCAGTTTGCCTCCGGCGCCGAAACCGGCATGTTCAACAATTCAATAGTGGCCTGCTTCTTCGCGATGCGGATGCCCTTGCGAATGGCAGAGTCGTAGTCCCCGGAGGGCAGTTCCACCCAGCTGCGGGCCTCGGTGTCCCAGGCGCCCGACGTGGTGCCGTCGGTGGTCTGGTAAACCAGCGCGACGCGGCCTACGCGCAGGAAGTCCACTTCCCGCTCGGTGCCGCCGAGATCGATAGTGCCGCGGTAGGTGTCGATGCCGCGGCCGTACTGCAGCTCGATGTTGTAGGCTTCCAGCACCCCGCGAAACTTTTCCGCAACACTGATATCTGCGCGATCGATGGCGCTGCGCAAATCGTTCACACGCTTGAGCCGCTCATCTTTCTGGAAGGGCACGTCGAGTTCCACGAACTGCTCCAGGCCGTCGATCATGCGGATGACCAGGGGTGTCATCTGTCGCTGGATGACCGTGGTCTGGTCGATGGAGACATCGATCTGCTCGATGCGCGCCAGCTGGTTGTCGATCTGGCGCTGCAAGCGCGCGTTGTAGACCTTCAGGCCGTCGATCTGCTTGGACACCGTCTTGTACTCGGTCAGCAGGTCGCGGGTCTCGTCGGCCAGGCGGTCGACCTTGGCCTGTGACTTGCGCGCCGCCTCGTTCTTCGCCTTGCCGACATCCAGCACGGCCTCGAGAGTGTCCGCCTGTGCCGCCTGGGCCCCGGCGAGGACGCCGGTACACGCCAGCGCGACGAGCAACGCCTTCTTCAATCGATGCATAATCATGGGGATTGTCTTTCCTATTAGTCCAACAGAGTGATCTGGAGCTGAAGTTCCTGCTCGGTTACTTATATGTATATAGTGGATAATCCGGCATGGGTAAACTGCGGGAGGCCATTTAACCCCATAAAGGGTAGTTTATCAACGCGCTCCCGGGGGGCCGCAGGGCGACCGCGGGCCCTGTGTATTTCCGTTACACTTTTCTGACAGCGCCCGGGCCGGGTAACAGCGCCCGGCCGCGTCAGGGCGCCCCGCCGTCGGCGCGCTCATAAACTACGAAGCTGTAGTCAAAGGGGTTCGGGCCCTCCGCCGGGTGCCGTTCGCGCGCGCACTCCCGCCACTGCGACCAGTCCACCGCGGGAAACCGCGCGTCACCCTCAACCTCCGCATGCACCTCCGTCAGGTAGAGGCGGTCCGCCCGCGGCAGGGCGGCGGCGTAGATTTCCGCCCCGCCGACCACCACGGTCTCGTCGGCGCCGTCGATGAGCGCGATATCCTCTGCGAGGGACAGCGCCTCGTCCAGGGACCCTGCGGCGCGCACCCCGTCCGCCGACCACCGCGCGTCCCGGGTCACCACGAGATTGGCGCGACCCGGCAGCGGCCGCCCGATCGCCTCGAAGGTCTTGCGCCCCATCACGATGGGCTTGCCCATGGTCACGCGCTTGAAATAGGCGAGGTCCCCGGGCAGGTGCCAGGGCAGCGCGTTGTCGCGGCCGATGACCCCGTTGTCGGCGACGGCCGCGATGGCCGCGATCCTCATCGAGGCACCCTAGACCGCCACGGGCGCGGCGATATGGGCGTGGGGGTGGTAGTCCTCGATCTCGAAGTCCTCGAAGCGATAGTCGTAGATGGATTCGGGGCGGCGCAGGATGCGCAGGCGCGGCAGCGGGCGCGGCTCCCGGGTGAGCTGTTCACGCACCTGGTCGACGTGGTTGCTGTAGATGTGCGAGTCGCCGGTGCAGATGATGATCTCGCCGGGTTCGAGATCGCACTGCTGCGCCAGCATATGGGTGAGGAGCGCCAGGCTCGCGGTGTTGTAGGGCAGGCCCAGGAAGGAGTCCGAGGAGCGGATCAGGAGCTGCGCCGAGAGGCGCCCGGCGGCGACGTAGAACTGGTACAGCAGGTGGCAGGGCGGCAGGGCCATGCGGCCGGCGCGAACATTCTCCTGGGGGCTGACGGACTCCTCCGGCAGGTACTCCACGTTCCACCCGTGAAACAGGATGCGGCGGCTGTCCGGGTTGTTGCGCAGGCAGTCCACCACGTAGTCGATCTGGTTGATCGCGCCGCCGCCGCGGGTCGGCCAGGCCGTCCACTGGGCGCCGTAGATAGGGCCGAGGTCGCCCTCCTCCGTGGCCCACTCGTCCCAGATGGAAACACCGTTCTCCTTCAGCCAGCGGGTATTGGTATCCCCCGACAGGAACCAGATCAACTCGTTGGCGATACTCTTGAAGTGCAGCTTCTTGGTGGTGAGCAGGGGAAACCCGTCGGCGAGGTCGTGGCGGAACTGGCGCCCGAACACGGAGATCGTTCCCGTACCCGTGCGATCGCCCTTCTCAGTGCCGTTGTCGAGGATGTCCCGCAGCAGGTCCAGGTACTGCTTCATCGCGCGGCTCCCGTGGATTCGCGCCGGCCGCCGCGGTAGGCCACCAGCAGGAGCGTCACCCCGACCAGTATCATGGGAACACTGAGCACCTGGCCCCGCGTCATCCAGCCGAATACCAGGTTGTCCACGAGGTGCTCGTCCGGCTCGCGGAAAAATTCGGCAAAGATCCGTACACAGCCGTACACCAGCGCGAAAACACCCGACACCGCGCCCGTGGGCCTGGGGCGCGACGAGAACCAGATCAGCACGGTGAACAGCAACACGCCCTCGAGCGCGAACTGGTAGAGCTGCGAGGGGTGGCGCGCGAGCTGCAGGGGGTCGCCGGGGAAAACCATCGCCCAGGGCGCCTCGCTGGGGCGGCCCCAGAGCTCCTGGCCGACAAAATTGCCCAGGCGCCCGAGGCCCAGGCCGATGGGCACGAAGGGGGCGACAAAATCCATGAGGCGCCAGAAGGGAATCGCGTGCCGGCGCCCGAACAGGTACATGGCGATCATCACCCCGATGAAACCGCCGTGGAAGGACATGCCGCCCTCCCACACCCGCAGTCCCCACATCGGGTCCTGGAGCAGCTTTTCCCAGCCGTAGAGGAAGGTGTAGCCGACCCGCCCGCCGAGGACCACACCCAGGGCCACGTAAAACGTGAGGTCGTCCACCTGGTCCCTCTGCACCGGGCTCCAGGGCCGCGAACTGCGCCTTGCCGCGAGCCACCAGCCCGCGGCGATACCGGTGAGATAAGCCAGCCCGTACCAGCGGATTTCCAGGGGCCCGAGGCCGAATACCGGCCCGAGGGATACGGCGACCGGGTCGATTTCGGGATAGGGCAGCATAGGTACAGGCCTGTTATCGGGGCTCGGGATGGACCGCGACCTGCGACCGGCGCGGTAAACGCGTATTATCATCTACCCCCCGTTGATACTCAATTTTTTCGGCCCGCGCATGTGCCTTCTCATCCTTGCCCACGGTGTCGCCCCGCTATTCCCGCTGGTGGTCGCCGCCAACCGCGACGAGTTCCACGCCCGGGCTACGGCGCCCGCGGCGTTCTGGACGGACCACCCGGACCTGTACGCGGGTCGCGACCTCGAACAGGGCGGCACCTGGATGGGCGTCACGCGCTCGGGCCGCTTCGCCGCGGTAACGAACTTCCGCGACCCCGGGCGCACCGCCCCCGCACCGCGCTCTCGCGGGGAGCTGCCCCTGGACTTCCTGGCGGGCCGGGACACTCCCGCGGGTTACCTCGCGGCGGTGGCGACCCGGGGCGATGAGTACGCGGGCTTCAACCTGCTGGTGGGCGACCGGGACGGGCTGTGGTACCTGGACAACAGCCCCGGCGGGCGCCCGGAGGCGCTGGCGCCAGGGATCTACGGCCTCAGCAACGCCCGCCTGGACACACCCTGGCCGAAAGTCGAACTCGGCAAGAGCCGGCTGCGATCCCTGCTCGAAGGCGATCGGTTGACCCACGACGCGCTCGGCGCGGTGGTGGCGGATCGCGGGCTGGCGGACGAGGACGCCCTGCGCCTGGCGGGGCTGGAGGACGGCATGGCGCGCACGCTGTCGGCGCAGTTCATCGTCGGCGAGCACTACGGGACGCGATCGACCACCACGCTGTGGATCGGGGAGGACGGATGCGCGCACTGGCGCGAGGCGTGTTTCGAGCCCGCGGGGACACGCAGCCGGGTCGCGGAGGAGATCCTGCAACCCGGCCGGGAAAGCGGGGACTAGGCGAGCGGGTTGTGGATGAAATTCTCCATGCCGTGCTCGGTGAGGAAACCCTCCAGCGACGCGTGGACGGCCTCCGTTGAATCCAGGCGCATGATAGCCTCGAGCAGGGCGCCCGCCTCCGCCCGGCTCACGTTGCACAGGGCCTTTTTCACCCGTGGCAGGCTGGTCGCGTTCATGGACAGCACGTCGTAACCCATCGCCAGCAGCAGCACCGCCGCACCGGGGTCACCGGCGATCTCCCCGCAAATCCCGATGGGCACGCTCTCCGACTTGCTGGCCGCGGCGACCTCCGACAGGGCGCGCAGTACCGCCGGGTGCAGCGAGTGGTAGAGATCGGCCACCCGCGGGTTGTTGCGGTCCACAGCCAGCAGGTACTGGGTGAGGTCGTTGCTGCCAACGGACAGGAAATCCACCTGGCGGGCGAAGTCCCGGGCCTGGTAGACGGCGGCGGGCACCTCGACCATGACCCCGATCGGGGGCAGCCTGCCCTGCAACCCCTCCTGCAACAGCTCCCGGTGGGCCCTGCGAATCAGGTCCATGGCTTCGCCCAGCTCCTGGGTGTTGCAGACCATGGGCAGCATGATACGCAGGTTCCACAGACCCTCATTGGCCTTGATCATGGCCCGGACCTGGCCGAGAAAAATCTCGGGGTGGTCCAGGGTCACCCTGATGCCGCGCCAGCCGAGGAAGGGGTTGTCCTCCTCGATGGGGAAGTAGGGCAGTGACTTGTCGCCGCCGATGTCCAGCGTGCGCATGGTGACCGGCCGCGGCGCAAACGCCTCGAGCTGTTCGCGGTAGATCTGGCGCTGCTCCTCCTCGCTGGGGAACCGGTCCCGCAGCAGGAAGGGCACCTCGGTGCGGAACAGGCCGACACCCTCCGCGCCGTGCTCCAGTGACCGGGAGATGTCGGCAGTCAGCCCGGTGTTGACCCAGAGCGGCACGCGCACGCCGTCCAGGGTTTCTGCCGGGAGGTCGCGCAGCGACTCCAGGTCCCGGGACAGGGCCTTGTCCTCGTCCAGTACCTGCTGGAAACGCTCGCGCACTTCCGGCAGCGGGTTCAGGTGCACCATGCCGTTGTAGCCGTCGATGATCAGCTCGCGATCGCGCAGGCGCGTGTACGGGAGGTCCACGGCGCCCATCACCGTCGGCACTCCCATGGCGCGGGCGAGGATGGCCACGTGGGAATTGCTCGAGCCGCGCACGGAGACCATGCCGACCAGTTTTTCCCGCGGCACCTCGCCCAGGGAGGACGCGGTGAGTTCCTCGCTCACCAGTATCGTCTTCTCGGGGTAGACGATTTCCTCGTGGTCGGCGGCCTGCAGGTAGGCGAGCACCCGGGTGCCCAGGTCCTTGACGTCCACCGCGCGCTCGCGCAGGTAGCTGTGCTCCATGCGCTCAAAATGCCGGATGTGCTCGATCATGACCTGGCTCAGCGCACCCTGGGCCCACTGGCCGGCCTTGATGCGGCCGACGACCTCCGCGCCGATGGTGGAGTCGTCGAGGATGCTGAGATAGACATCGAACAACGCGTGGTCCTCCGGGCTCAGCTCGCCGCCGAGGTTGTCCGCCACCACCTGGATGTCCTTGCGCACGGACTGCAACGCCTCGCGGAAGGCGCGCACCTCCTTGCGCCGGTTTGCCGCGGGGCGCGAGGGCACGGTGTAGAGGTCCGCCCCCGGCGTCACGACCACTGCCGTGCCGATGGCCACACCCGGGGCACCGGGTATACCGGTGATCCGCGTCGGGGCGGCGCCGTCTTCCGCCCGGGCCTGCACCGCGCCGGTCACCTGGGCGTGGGCGATAAGGCCGGCGAGTTGCGCCGACAGCGTGACGAGGAAGGCCTCCTCGCTCTCGTCGAAGCGCCGGCTTTCCGCCTGCTGCACCACGAGCACGCCGAGTACGTCGCGCTGGTGGATGATGGGTACGCCCAGGAAGGAGTGGAAGGGCTCCTCGCCGATGCCCGGCATGAACTGGAAGCTCGGGTGCTCCTCCGCTTCCTGCAGATTCACCGGCTCTTCGCGCTCCGCCACCAGGCCGACCAGCCCGTCCCCGGCCGCCAGGCTGGCGACGCCGACCAGTTCCTGGTTCAGTCCCTGGGTGGCGCGGAACACGTAGCGGCCCGTGGCGGCATCGCGCAGGTAGACACTGCACACCTGCGTGGCCATCGCGTCGCGCACGCGGCGCACGATGATGTCCAGCGCTTCACCGAGTCCCTCGGCCGCGTTGACCTCCTGGACGATTTGGCGCAGCGTCTCGAGCATGTTCGTTCAGGTGCCGCCCATGCGGTCGGTAAATCGGGCCAGCGGCAGGGCCAGCTCCTTCATCGCGCGGCGATACACCTCGCGCTTGAAGGAGATCACCTGCTCGAGGGGATACCAGTAGCTGACCCACTGCCAGTGGTCGAACTCGGGCACCTCGTTGAGGTCCAGCCTGACCGCCGCGTCGTCTTCCAGCATACGCAACAGGAACCACTTCTGCTTCTGCCCGATACAGACGGGGTCCTGGTTCTTGCGGATGTACCGCTTGGGGAGGCGATAGCGCAGCCAGCCCTTTGTCGAACCGAGCACTTCCACCGCGTTGGGTTGCAGCCCCACTTCTTCACGCAGTTCGCGAAAGAGCGCCTGCTCGGGGGACTCCCCCACCTTTATTCCCCCCTGGGGGAATTGCCACGCGTTGCGCCCGCCGACGCGGCGCGCCCAGAGCAGCTGCCCGCAGTCGTTGGCCAGCATTATCCCCACATTCGGTCGGAAACCGTCTGAATCAATCACTTCACGGTGCCACGTAGTTATTACAAGTAGATATTACAAGTAGTTATTAGATGGAGTCGCGTGGATCTGCGCGCGCACCCCGGAACCGCGTATTGTTCCACACTTTACAGGCCCTGAGAAATTTACTCCGGCGCGGCCAATCGCTATGCTGGGCGCCGTTTTCGCGAGGCGGCGCGCGTGACCCTGGCCATATTCGATCTCGACAATACCCTGATTGGGGGTGACAGCGATCACCTCTGGGGCCGCTTCGTCTGTGAACAGGGGCTGGTGGACGGCGACGATTTCGGTGTGCGCAACGAACAGTTCTACCGCGACTACGAGCGCGGCGAACTGGATATCGACGCCTACCTGCGTTTCGCGCTCGGACCCATCGCCGGCCAATCTCCCGAAACTCTCGCCGACTGGCACGCGCGTTTCATGCGCGACTGCATCGAGCCGATCCTGTTGCCGCGAGCGGCGTCGCTGCTGGAGGATCACCGCAGTCGCGGCCACGAGCTGCTGATCATCACCGCCACCAACCGCTTCATCACCGCTCCTATTGCCGCGCGCCTGGGTGTGGAGGAGCTGCTCGCCGCCGAGGGCGAGATCGTCGACGGTCGCTACACCGGCGCGCCGGCAGGCATACCCACTTACCGCGAGGGCAAGGTTACGCGCCTGGAACAGTGGCTGGCGGAGCGCGGCGGCACGCTCGACGGCGCGTGGTTCTACAGCGACTCGCACAACGACCTGCCGCTTCTCGAGCGGGTCGACAACCCGGTGGCCGTCGACCCCGACGACACCCTGCGCGCCATCGCGGCTGAGCGCGGCTGGCCGGTGATCTCGTTGCGCGGGTAAGCGTGCACTCCGAGCGGTGTCCCTGTTTGGAAAGCTATACGTTGGTTGCAACTTGCCAAGGCGCCGCCCGCAGATTGCACGCCGGGACCGCAAAAGCGCCATCCATGGCAGCTCGGGGACGGCCATCCATGGCCGTCCACGCCCCGGCGCTGCAAACTCCGGCCGGCACCTTGAACAACAGCTATTTCCCAACCACTAAAACCCGCGCAAAGGTGCAATCCTGATACCTGGGACCACTGGTAGGGTTTGCCAGCGGGATGTTTTCTCCGGGGGCGTCCGAGGCCAGGGACGGCCGAGGTCGAGCTGCCATGGATGGCGCTTTTGCGTCCCCCGGAGAGAACATCCCGGTGGCGAGCCCGACGAGTAGTTCTTAACGCCCTAATCCACCTTACGCAGGAATAAGGTCTTAAGGTACTCGGTCTCGGGAATCGCAGGATGGATGGGGTGATCCGGGCCCTGTCCGCCCTGGTCGATCAGCTGCAGGCGGCAGCCGGCGCGGACCGCCGCCTGCTGCACGGCGCCGATAAAGTCGGCGCGCGGCAGGTGCATCGAGCAGGAGGCCGTCACCAGCAGGCCGCCCGGATTGAGCAGGCCCAGGGCGAGCTCGTTGATGCGCCGGTAACCTGTGATGCCCTTCTTGAGCTCCCGGCGTCGGCGGATGAACGCCGGCGGGTCCAGCACCACGACGTCGAAACGGCGCCCCTCGGCCGCGAGGGCCGCCATGGTTTCCGGCGCCTGTCCGCGCAGTGTTTCGACGCGATCGGATAGCCCGTTCAGCGCGGCGTTGGCGGCGACACCCTCCAGCGCGGGGGCGGAACTGTCGAGACAACACACCGCCGCGGCCCCGAAGTGCGCCGCCTGCACGCCCCAGCCGCCGAGATAGCTGTAGACATCGAGCACGTTCGCGCCGCTTACCCAGTCCGCGAGGCGCGCGCGGGAGCGGCGGTGGTCGTAAAACCAACCCGTCTTCTGCCCGCTGTACACCGGCGCGGTGAAGCGCACGCCGTTCTCCACGAGCGGCACCTGTTCCGGCACGTCGCCGTGAAGTACTTCGCTGTCGCCCGCCTCGCCCTGTTCACGGCGCGCGCGGCTGTCGCGCCGCAGCAACACACCCGCCGGCGACAGGCTCTCGAGGAGGGCGTCGCGCAGCGGGTCGATGCACTCCTCCAGCCCCGCGTTGTTGAGTTGCAGTACGAGGTGTTCCCCGAAGCGGTCGATAACCAGGCCGGGCAGGCCGTCGCTGTCGCCGTACGCGAGCCGGTAGCAGGGCGCGTCAAAGACGGCGTCGCGCAATGCCAGCGCATCGTGCAGGCGTTCGATAAAAAAGGCAGTGTCCATCGGCCGCTGTTCGCCCGGGGCGTAGAGCCGCGCGCAGATCAGCGACTGTGGGTCCATGTACGCGCTGCCCAGGGGTGAGCCCCCGGCGTTGCGCAGCGTCACAGGCTCCCCCGCCTTGAAACTGCCCAGCGGCGAGCGCGCGCTGTCGATCTCGTTGGAGTAGATCCACAGGTGGCCGTTGCGCAGGCGCCGGTCGGCGCCCCTGCGCAGGAACAGGTCATTCATGGGTGGTGGTCGCGGTGCGGGCGCTCAGGCGCGCCCTACTCGTCCTCGCACTGCTGCTTGTAGTCATCGGCCGAGAGCAGGTCGTCCAGCTCCGTCGGGTCCGAAGGCTGCAGCTTGTAGAACCAGCCGTCGTTGTAGGGGTCGGCGTTAACCGTCTCGGGCTCGTCTTCCAGGCGGGTGTTGACGTCCATCACCTCGCCGCTGACGGGAGCGTAGATATCCGAGGCCGCCTTGACGGACTCGACAACCCCGGCCTCGTCGCCCGCCGCGAGCGTCGCGTTGAGTTCCGGCAATTCGACAAACACCACGTCACCCAGCGCATGCTGCGCGTGGTCGGTGATTCCAACGGTCACGGTCCCGTCTTCCTCCAGCCGCGCCCACTCGTGGGTGGCGACATACTTCAGTTCACTGGGTGCGTGGCTCATGGCAAATCCTCTGGGGCCTCCCGGCAAGCGGGTCCCCGGATACACCCGGGAACCCCGCGGGTCATTCTAACCGGCCACTCGTGAAAAACAATTGTTCGCCGCCCGAAGCAAAGGCAGGCTAACCCAGTCCCATGGCGTGCCGCATCAGCTGCTGTTTCAGCGGTAGCATGCGATCGACACCGCGCATCCCCGTGTTGCGCAGCCAGCGCACGGGCAGGGACTGCTGCTCGAACAGTCGCTTGAAACCGTCCATGGCCGTCATCATCAGCAGGTTCTCGCCCTTGCGCCGGCGCTGGTAGCGACGCAGCAGTTCCAGCTGGCCGAGGGGTACGCCACGGGCGCGGCCGGCGCAGAGCTCCTCGGCGAGGACGGCGACATCCTGCAGCCCGAGATTGATGCCCTGGCCCGCCAGCGGGTGAATGGTGTGCGCCGCATCCCCCACCAGCGCCACCCCCGGCTGTACGTACTCCGTGGCGTGGCGCTGGCGCAGCGGAAATGCGCTGCGCGGCGCGCAGTCCAGTACCGCGCCCAGGCAGGCTTCGCTGGCGCTCTCCAGTGCCTGCCGGAACGCCACATCGTCGAACGCCAGCAGCTCGTCCGCGAGTGCCTCCACCGCCGACCAGACGATGGAGCAGTAGTGGCGGCCGTCCGCGCCGGGCAGTGGCAGCAACGCCAGCGGTCCTGTCGGCAGGAAGCGCTGCCAGGCGGTCTCCCGATGCGACTGTTCCACCTCGATGGTGGTAACCACGGCGCGGTGGCCGTAATCCCACTCCCGTGTGCGGAAGTCCATCAGGTCGCGCACGCGCGAGAGGGCGCCGTCCGCGGCGACGACCAGCTCCGCCTCGAGCAACCGGCCGTCCTCCAGCTCGACACACATGTCGCCGGATGCCGCCACCCCGCAGTCGGAGAGGCCCACCCCGCCACTGAGGCGAATAGCGGGCACCGCCTCAGCGCGCGCGAGCAGGGCGCTGACGATGGCGCGGTTCTCCACGATGTAACCCAGTGCCGTCGCGTCCACCTCCGCGTGGTCGAACTCCACACGACCGGTCCCCTCCGCGTCCCAGACCGTCATGTGCCGGTAGGCGCAGCTGCGGTAGTCGGCGATGGCCGCCCAGGCTCCGTGGGACTCCAGGAATTCCCGGCTGCGCGGCGTCAATGCGCTGACGCGCGGGTCGAAATGCGACGTGCCGTAATCCGCCGGTAGTTCAGGCGGCACCAGCGGCCGCGCCTCGACCACGGTGACCTGCAGTCCCGCGTCTCCGAGCGCCAGCGCCAGGGCCAGTCCGGCAATGCCGGCGCCGATGACGACGACGTCGCTGCGCGCCGCGTCAGGCACGGGGCTGTGCACCGAACGCGGCCACTCCCGCCGCGTGGCGGACAAACTCGCGCTTCAACGCCGGCACGATGTCGAGCCCGGCGAGGGCGAGGTCGCGACCCAGGGAGAGAAGCGGGTCGGGGTGCATGAACAGCGCCGGCACCCGGTCGCTGAAATCGATAGTGCGCGCCTGGTCGCCCAGCTGCCCGCGGCGGTACGCCTCCAGCACAGCGAGATCGCCCGGGCGCTCCCCCGCCGCTACCGCGGCACCGAGCGCGGACGCGAGCCCGGCAACGTCACGCAGCGCGAGATTGAATCCCTGTCCGGCCACCGGGTGCAGCGCGTGGGCCGCGTTGCCCATGACGACAACGCCCCTGCGTACCTGCTCCTCGGACTGCACCAGCGACAGCGGATAGCTGTGGCGCTCGCCCACCTGCAGGAAGCGCCCGAGCCGATAGCCGAAGCGTTCCTGCAGTGCACCCAGGAACGTCTCCTCATCGCTCGCCGCCAGTTCCGCCGCCCGCACGGGGGGCAGCGTCCACACCAGGGAGCTGCGGTGGCCGGCGCCGGCCACGGGCAGCAGCGGCAGCAGGGCCAGCGGACCCTCGTCGGTGAAACGCTCGAAGGCGCAGCCCTCGTGGTCTTCGGCGGTCGCGACATTGGCCACCAGGGCGTGCTGGCCGTAGGTCTTCTCGCTCGCACCGACACCCAGTTGCCGGCGCAGGCCGGAGCCGGCGCCGTCAGCCACCAGGAGGAGATCGGTCGACACGCCGCCCCCGTCCGCGAACGCCAGTTCCACACCGTCGTCCCGGGGTTCGGCGGCCGCGACCCGCGCCGGGCTCAGGAGTTCCGCGCGGCCCTGCCGGTGCAGCGCCTTCACCAGGGCGGTGCCGAGCCAGGCGTTCTCCACCACGTATCCCAGCGCCGGCCAGTCGTGGTCGGCAGCGCGCAACAGCGTGCTGCCGAAGTGTCCGCGGCTGGATACGTGAATACTCTCTATCGCGCGGGTCCATTCGGCGAGATCACTCCAGACACCCATGCCCTCGTAGATCAGCCGAGAGCTGTAGCCCAGGGCCGTCGAGCGCGCATCGAAGGACGGGTGATAGGCCGCTGCGCCCTCGCCGGGACCGGGCAGCGGCACACCCTCCACCAGCAGTATCGACAGCGACTGCGGCAGGCGCCGGCCCAGTTCGAGGGCGAGGCTGACCCCGACCATGCCGCCCCCGGCGATTACGATGTCGTAGCGTTCGCGCATGCCTCAGGCGGCCATCAGGGCCTCGACCTCTTCCACGCTGCGAGGTACACCCCCGGTGATGATTTCACAGCCCTTCTCCGTCACGACCACATCGTCCTCGATGCGGATGCCGATACCGCGCCATTTCGCCGCGACCTTGCGGTTGCCCGGCGCCACGTAGATGCCGGGTTCCACGGTCATGACCATCCCCGGCTCCAGCAGCCGCCAGGCGCCGTCGAGCCGGTAGTCGCCGACATCGTGCACGTCCAGCCCCAGCCAGTGCCCTACCCGGTGCATGTAGAACTCCCGGTAGGCGCCCTTCTTGATCAGCGACGCGACCGAACCCTTCAGCAGCCCCAGCCGCACCAGTCCCTCCGTGAGCACGCGGACGCTCGCGTCGTGGGGCTGGTTCCAGTGGTTGCCGGGTTTGATGGCGGCGATGGCTGCGGCCTGGCTCTTCAACACCAGCTCATACAGCACCCGCTGCTCCTTGCTGAAGCGGCCGTTGACCGGGTAGGTGCGGGTCACGTCGGACGCGTAGTAGTCGAGTTCGCACCCGGCGTCGACCAACACCAGGTCGCCGTCGCGCATCTTGGCGCTGTTCTGTACGTAGTGCAGGACACAGGCGTTCGCACCGCTGCCCACGATACTGGGGTACGCGGGCGACACCGCGCCGCCCTGCGCGAACTCGTGCACCAGCTCCGCCTCGAGCTGGTACTCGAACATTCCCGGTCGACACGCCCGCATCGCGCGCGCGTGTGCGCGCGCGGTGATCTCGCCGGCCTTGCGCAGGGTGCGCAGCTCGGCGGCGCTCTTGTAAAGGCGCAGCTCGTGCACCATGTGGTCCAGGTCGGTGAACTCGCCCGGGGGCACGGCACCGCTCGCCTCCTTGGCGCGAATCGTATTCACCCAGCCCATGATCTGCCGGTCGAATTCCGCGCTGCGCCCCATGGAGTAATAGACACGGTCGCGCCCCTCGATCAGCCCCGGGAGGATGTCGTCGATATCCCCGATGGGAAACGCATCGTCCGCGCCGTGCCGCTCGCACACACCCTCGGGTCCGGCGCGAAACCCGTGCCACAGTTCCATTTGCGGATCCCGTTCGCGGCAGAACACCACGAACTGACCGTGGCGACGACCCGGGATCAGCACCAGTACCGCGTCGGGCTCGACGAATCCCGAGAGGTAGTAAAAGTCGCTGTCCTGGCGAAACGGGAAATGGGTATCCCGGCTGCGTACTTGTTCCCGGGCCGCGGGGAAGATGGCGATACTGTTCGCCTCCATCAGCCCCATCAGGTTGCGGCGCCGACGCGCGTACTCGGTCTTGCTGATTCCCATCTGCGGTTCCTGGCCTGTAAAAACAAGTACCTGTAATGACTAGTGCAGCGGTGCCCCGGGCGCGGGCCCGGACTGTCCCTCCCGGGCGGCACCTTCCATGAACACGTTGAGGACGGCGAAGCGCAGATATTCCACGATCTCGGCGTAACTGCCCTCGGACTCCTCCTCGCTTTCCTCGTCACCCACCGCCGCCTGCGCCATGGCGGCGATATCGCCGAGGATCTCGCGGCAGTCCTCTGACAGGCCGGCCGCGCCGTCGTTCCCGGGCAGTGCCTGGGTAAAGCCCGCTGTGAAGCCCCGACTCCAGCCCGCCAGCGCCGCCGTGCGCGTTTCGATATCGACCTCGTCGTCGGGCAACAAGGGATGAAAACTGAATTCCTCGTCGGCCAGCGCCAGCGCGGTGGCGCCGTACAACTGCATTATCCTCTCCGCCAGCTCGCCGTGCGCCGCGAGGTCGAGCGCCCGCCCGAGCGCGTCGAGGCCCCGCTCCGGCTCAGCTGCAATACCGCCGCTGAGCAGTCCGCTGAGGCAACCGTGCACCTCCGAAGGCGACACCGCGGAACCCTGCTCGAGAAGCAGGCCGGCCAGTTCATCGAAATCAAAGGGCGCCTGGAGCGCACCGGTTTCATAATTCATTGCTGTTACCATCGGGCGCGATGCGGCGGCCCCGCCAGATCACCCGGTAGTGTAATAAATGCATGGCAGGCCATTGATATTTAAAAAGTTTGTCGCGTTGACCTCAATGGCCGGCGCCTCTATAGTATTTCTCAAATAACACCACGCCCAGTATACCCCCATGGCAGAGAACCAACTGAAAGCGCTTGAAAGAAAAATCGACGAGCTGATCGGCCTGTGTCAGGAACTCGACCGGGAAAACCAGTCTCTCAAGGAAGACCAGCTCGACTGGCGCCGGGAGCGCAAGGACCTGATCGACAAGAACGAACTGGCGCGCAGCAAGGTCGAGGCGATGATCGACAGGCTGCGCACCATGGAGTCGCGCGCGTGAGCAAGGGGAATACCGTCACCGTGCGCATTCTGGAGAAAGATTACCAGGTGGCCTGCCCCGAAGAGCAGGAGGACGATCTCACCACCTCGGCCAAGTACCTCGACAAGCAGATGCGCAAGATACGCGATACCGGCAAGGTGATCGGCGCGGAGCGAATCGCCGTCATGGCGGCGCTCAATATCAGCTATGAACTGTTGCAGGCCTCCCAGGGCAGCGACTCGGGCAAGCCGGGCGGCGAGGCGGTCAAGCGCCTGCACAAGAAGCTCGACGAGGCGCTGTACGATCTCAAGCAGATGGAGATCGGCTGACGCCGGCACAATCTGCAGTTACCTGCATTAATTAGTAGACGCTTACCAAATATTCTGGGCTATACTTTTCCCCGGGTACCTGGCGTATGCGCCAGACAGCCAGTCCTCGAGCCGATACTATGTAACCGGGGGTTTCGAGTCGCTGTAGGTGTGCAAGTCCGGTGTCAACCGGGAAGCCTGATACAGTGCAGGGACCACCACCTTGAACCGTCGGGTTCAAGGGCAGTGCTGTCAGCGGTATGCCGGGAATCCCATCAATCTACCTATGCCTGACCTTCCCGCGAAGAAAGCCGCGCTGCGCAGTGAACTGCGCCGTCGCAGGCGATCGCTCTCCGGCGCCCAACAGCAACGGGCCGCAGAGTCGGTCGCGCTGGCGCTTGCCGGCCTGCCCGAGTGGTCGCAGGCGCGGCACATCGCGCTGTACATGGCGGCGGACGGGGAACTGGACACGGGCCCGCTGGCCAGTCTGGCCCGCGGGCAGGGCAAACACCTCTACCTGCCGGTAATCGCCGACGGCGATGCGCTGGCCTTCGCGCACTGGGAGCGGGACGCCCCCCTGGCGCCCAACCGCTTCGACATACCCGAACCCGGGCCGGGCGCCGCGCGGGTCGAGGCGGCAGCGCTGGACCTGGTCTGCCTGCCCCTGGTGGCTTGGGACCGGTCCGGCGCACGACTGGGTATGGGTGGAGGGTACTACGATCGCGCCCTGGGCGATGTTGGGGGTCCGCTGCTGGTCGGTCTCGCGCACGCCTGTCAGGAAACCGCGCAGGTTCCGCGGGACGGCCATGACGTCTGCCTCGACATCGTGGCGACCGACGGCGCCCTGCTGGACTGCAGGGGAACGAATTAAGACGGACCGGGGGTCAGTCCCGGATGATAACGCCTGCCTGTAACGCGGACGCCGGGGCGGCGACCGTGTCGTTCGCGGCGGTCGGGAGCAGCACTGTCAGCAACACCCCCAGCCCGAAAGCCGCAACCAGTATCAGCACAAAATCGGGTTTACGCTTCACCAGGTCTCTCTTCTTCATTTACTACAGGAGTCCGACCCTCTCCTTCTGTACTGCCTGCAATCGCTTGCGTCGATTCCGGAGCCGGTACCCCAACGCCCACTGTAAATACGCCAGGTATTTCGTTGTTATTATTTAACAAACGTCGGAAATCTTACTCCGGTAAATCGCAAAAGAAAACCCCGCAAGCCGCTCCCGGCGCGACTTTCAGCACTTTTCTCCAGTTCCCCCCAGATAGAGCTGGTAGGCCCGGTTGCCCGTCTCCTCCCAGAAGCGGTAGTTGATGCCCTTCAGTACCTTGTCGAAAGCCCCCCGCTCGCCCCGGGGGACTTGAACGCCGACCAGGATGCGGCCGTAGGCCGCACCGTGGTTGCGGTAGTGAAACATCGAGATGTTCCAGCGCTGGCCCAGGCCGGTGAGGAACCTGAGCAAGGCCCCGGGCCGCTCGGGAAACTCGACCCGGTAGACCCGTTCGTCCCTGAGCTCGGCGGGTGCGTGACCGCCCACCATGTGGCGGATGTGCAGCTTCGCCACCTCGTTGTGGGTCAGGTCCTCGGCCTCGTAACCGCGCCGCCCGAGATCCTCCAGCAGGTCGGCCAGGTCGCCGCCGCCGGGCGCGACCGTCAGCCCCACGAAGACCTGTGCGCGCTCGCGGTCCGCGTAGCGATAGTTGAACTCGGTAATGTTGCGCCTGCCGAGCGCTCGGCAGAATTCGCGGAAGCTCCCGGGACGCTCCGGTACGGTGACGCTGATGACCGCCTCGCGGTGCTCGCCGATCTCGGTGCGCTCGGAGATGTACCGCAGCCGGTCGAAGTTGGTGTTGGCGCCGCTGACGATCGCCAGCAGTTCCCGTCCCTGCAGCCCGCGCTCCTCGACATAGTTTTTTAGCCCGGCCAGGGCCAGCGCACCGGCGGGCTCGGCGATGCTGCGCGTGTCCTCGAAAATATCCTTGATCGCCGCGCACATCTCGTCGGTGGAGACGGTGATCACCTCCTCGACCGTGTCGCGTATCACACGGAAGGGCTCCCGCCCCACCTGCGCCACCGCGCAGCCGTCGGCAAACAGCCCCACCTCGGGCAGCTTCGCCCGGCGGCCGCGCTCCAGCGCGAGTTTCAGGCACGCGGCATCCTCGGGCTCCACGCCGATCACGCGGGTCTGCGGCCAGACGTACTTGACGTAGGCGGCGACACCGGCGAGCAGGCCGCCGCCCCCCACGGGGACAAACAGCGCGTCCAGGGGGCGCCGGTGCTGCCGCACGATCTCCATGCCGATGGTGCCCTGGCCGGCGATGACATCGGGATCGTCGAAGGGATGCACAAAGGTGAGGCCCTTCTGGTCTTCCAGCTTGCGCGCGTGCTCCGCCGCCTCGTCGAAGGAGTCCCCGTGCAGCACGACATGGGCGCCGCGGCTGCGCACCGCGTCCACCTTGATCTGCGGCGTGGTGCGGGGCATGACGATGCTCGCCTTCACCCCGAGCTTCTGTGCGGCCATGGCCACGCCCTGCGCATGGTTCCCCGCCGAGGCCGCCACGACCCCCCGCTTGAGTTGCTCCGGCCCCATCCGGCTCATCTTGCAGTAGGCGCCGCGCAGCTTGAACGAGAACACGGGCTGCAGGTCCTCGCGCTTGAGAAAGACACTGTTTCCCAGGCGCTGCGACATCAGGCTGGCCTCGTGGATCGGCGTCTCCCGGGCGACGTCGTACACCCGCGCGTCGAGGATCCGTTTGATGTAGGACTGGGGCATGTGGACTTCTCCGGGCGACGCCTCTCGTCGCTGATCTTAACCCGTTTTTCCGTGCCGGCGGAGATACCCTGCCCTATAATGACGGCGCAGCGCAGCTTGCACTGGAATCCCCGGGATCCGACCTCCATGACACAAGACGAATTAAAACGAGCCGTGGCCGCGGCCGCCCTGGCCTACATCGAGCCCAAACTCGAGGACGACACGGTACTGGGTATCGGCACCGGTTCCACCGCGAACATGTTCATCGACGCACTGGCGGGGGTGAAGGCGAAGATTGACGCCACCGTGGCCAGCTCCGAGGCCTCCGCCGAGCGCCTGAGGAGCCACGGCATCCCGGTCTACGACCTGAACACGGTCGACGGCGTGGACTTCTACGTCGACGGCGCCGACGAGAGCAATCGCGCGCTGCAACTGATCAAGGGCGGCGGCGCGGCCCTCACCCGCGAGAAGATCGTCACGGCCGTGGCCCGCGAGTTCATCTGCATCGCGGACGAGAGCAAGCTCGTCCACACCCTGGGCGATTTTCCGCTACCGGTGGAGGTGATACCGATGGCGCGCAGCCACGTCGCCCGCGAGCTGGTGAAGCTCGGCGGCGACCCGGTCTACCGCGAGGGCGTGGTCACGGACAACGGCAACGTCATCCTCGACGTGCACAACTTTCCCATCCCGCAACCGCTCGCCACCGAGGAGAAGATCAATAACATCACGGGGGTCGTCACTAACGGGCTGTTCGCCCTGAAGCCCGCTGACGTCTTGTTGTTGGGTACCGCTGAAGGCGTGAAGACCCTCTATCCAGAGTAGTGAAGTCCCGGGCGTTGCCATTCGCAGCGGGCATCCAGTAATGCTTCTCGTGCGGTGGCTCATTTAGCCGCGGCGCGCGCCTGGAAGTGGCTTGTCGGAACCGCAAAAGCGCCGTCCATGGCAGCTCGACGGCAGCCTTCCCTGGCTGCCGACGTTCCTCCAAGCCACTTCCAGCCCCGCACTGCTCCTCACGCTCCCTGACCAAACCCTCGCAGGAATTGATGATCCCGAGGCATGGCAGCCAGGCTATCCATCTATTGAGAACGGTGGAGCCGAGTAGGTGGCTGACATGCTTCGAAGGGGGCGTCCGAGGCCATGGATGGCCTCGGTCGAGCTGCCATGGACGGCGCTTTTGCGGTCCCCGAGAAGCATGTCAGCTACCGGCGAGGCGGTAGGAGTCAATCAATCAAAAATCTTGCCGGGATTCATGATCCCGTGGGGATCGAAGGCGCGCTTGATCTGGCGCATCAGGGCGACCTCCGCCTCCGGGCGGGTGTAGTGGAGGTAGTCTTTCTTCAGCAGGCCGACTCCGTGTTCGGCGGAGACGCTGCCGCCGTAGCGCCGCACGATATCGAACACCCAGCGACTGACCTCGCCGCAGCGCCGCTGGAACTCGTCCAGGGGCAGGTCGTCGGGTTTGAGGATGTTGAGGTGGACGTTGCCGTCACCGATATGGCCGAACCACACGATCTCGAAATCCGGGTAGTGCTCGCCGACCACGGCCTCCACCTCGGCGAGGAAGTCCGGCACCTTCGAGACCACCGTGGCGATATCGTTCTTGTAGGGCGTCCAGCGCGAGATCGTCTCGGAGATATTCTCGCGCAGGCGCCACAACGCCTCGGCCTGGGCGACGCTCTGGCTGACCGTGCCGTCCAGCGCCCAGCCCTCCCCGACGCAGTGTTCAAACAGGGACATGGCCTGTTCCATCGCGGCGGGCGAAGATAACTCGATCTCGAGCAGGGCGTAGAAGGGCGCCGGCGTATCGAAAGGCCGCGGCAGCCCGTTGTGTTCGACGACCTTCTGCAGGGCGAGGTCCGAGAAGAACTCGAACGCATTCAGCGGCAGGCTGTCGCGAAACGTCGCCAGCACCGACATCACCGCGCCCATGTCGGGCACGCCCAGCACCAGCACTGCGCTGTCCGCGGGGGGTTCCGCGAGACGCATGGTGGCCTCGACCACGACACCGAGGGTGCCCTCGGCGCCGATCACCAGGTGCCGCAGGTCGTAGCCCGTGTTGTTCTTGACCAGGCCCCTGCCGAGGTCCAGCAACTCGCCCGCGCCGGTGACCAATTTGAGGCCGGCGACCCAGTCCCGGGTCATGCCGTGGCGGATGACCTTGATCCCGCCCGCGTTGGTGGCGATGTTGCCGCCGATCTGGCTGGAACCACTGGAGGCGAAATCCACCGGGTAATACAGCCCCTTTCCCGCCGCGAATTCCTGCAGCTGCGCCGTGATCACGCCGGCCCCGCAGCGCACGGTGCGGTCCACCGGGTTGAACTCCTCGATACGATTGAGGCGGTCCAGCGCGAGGACGACCTCCCCCTTCGCGGCGACCGCGCCGCCGCTGAGACCCGTGCGCCCGCCGGAGGGCACAATGGCCAGGCCCTCCCGGGCGGCCAGTCGCACAACATCCTGCACCTCCTCGATACTCCCCGGCAGTACGACGGCCGCGGGGTTGGGGGTAAACGCACTGGTCCAGTCAGCGCCGTAGCGGGACAGGGAGTCGGGATCGACGAGCACGCGATCCCCCCCGGCGATCTCGCGCAGGGCGTCCAGGACGTCGGCTTTCAGGCCTTGGCCAGTGGCGTTTTCCGTCATCGGGCTCGGGGATTAAGAGGCGGCGCGTATGGTACCATACGGGGCTCTTTCGAAGACCTGCTGAGAGAGCCTTTCTTTT
>Ga0126341_1000008_pt1 | contig 38850 bp, 29 predicted proteins | sample OrbTmetagenome_FD_97057 | JGI IMG/M metagenome (GOLD analysis project Ga0126341, IMG submission 97057) | Coral microbial communities from Florida Keys, Florida, USA - Orbicella T D metagenome | ecosystem: Host-associated > Invertebrates > Cnidaria > Coral | place: Florida Keys, Florida, USA... | reverse complement strand
CTGTATAGCCCTGGTTCTGCCGGGATGCGTACAGGGTGTGAGTCAATCCAGTGAGATCGGTGCAACCGGTGCTAACGGCATGAGACTGCCGGTGAGTCTCAACGAGGTGATGGTGGCCCTCGTCAATTCCTCCGCCGACCCGCTCTGGGTGGCGGCGTGGCGCCCGCCCGAGAGCGAAGAGGGCTGGCGCGCCCTGGAGCGCAGTGCCTACCAGCTGGAGTTGGCAGGCGCCCTGCTGACGGTGCCGGGCACGGGTCCCCTGGACGAGGCCTGGACCAGCGATCCCCAATGGGCGGAATTCAGCAGACAGTTGAAGCAGGCCGGTCTGCAGTCCAGGGCAGCCGTCGCCGAGCGCGACCTGGACGCGATAAAGCTGGCTGGAGATGCGATTGTCGAGACGTGCGAGGGCTGCCATATAGCTTTCAAGCTTCCCGAACCCACCGGTGGCAAGTACGGTGAGCTGTCACCCACTGCTTCAGACTTCGAAGACGAAAACTGAACCCGGGGTGGCTGCCCTGTGGCAGTGTCACCCTGTATGCGTTGGCTCCGTGACACCCCTGGCGCATAATAGGGCGCGAGTGGCGACAGGACTGGCGCACCATGACAAGGCTGGCAGGAGATATCACAGGGCGATTGCGCCGGCTGTTGGCGGTCATTCTGGCCGGCGTTGCGGTATTACCGGCGCTCGCGGTCGAGAGCGTCGATGCTGTGATGTCGGAACCGGTAGCGCCGGAATCCACAACAGCGGTCACGACCGAGGCGCCCGATGCCAACGACCCCGTGGACCCCAACAGCCCGGACCTTCCCGCTGACCCGAATTCACCGGCGGACGGGATAGGGCAGGACAAGAAAGAGGCGCTACCCCAGGCACGCAGCGTAAACCTGGCGGAGCCGGTACCCGAAATCGAAACCGGGCTCGTGTATCCGCAGGATGCGGTGGACACAGATCCGCCGGCGGAGCGCGCCCAGGCTTCCGATAACCCCCCGCTGGTCCTGCTCGGTACCGAGGTGCCGCCCGTCACTTCCACGCGGTTGTCCTGGTCTCCGGCGCAGTATTTTGAGGGCCTGGCCAGTCCCACCCCGGTATTGGTGGTGCATGGCGCCGAACCCGGGCCTGTGCTCTGTCTTACCGCGGCTATCCACGGCGACGAATTGAACGGTGTCGAGATCGTGCGGCGCGTGCTCTATAACATTGATCCGGAGGAGCTCACCGGTTCGGTGGTGGGGGTGCCCATCGTCAACCTGCAGGGCTTCCAGCGCAGCTCGCGGTACCTGCCGGACCGCCGCGACCTGAACCGCTACTTCCCGGGCAGGGTGGACGGCAGCTCTGCGGCGCGCATTGCCCACTCCTTCTTTCACGAGATCATTGAGAACTGTACCGCGCTGGTCGATTTGCACACTGGTTCCTTTGATCGCACCAACCTGCCGCAGCTTCGCGCCAACCTGACTTACCCATCGGTCGTGGAACTAGCCCGCGGTTTCGGCGCAACGGTAGTCCTGCACAACGAGGGTGCCCTGGGCACCCTGCGCAGGGCGGCGGTCGAGATCGGTATACCGGCGGTGACGGTCGAGGCGGGCGGGCCGATGCGACTGCAGGAGGATGCAATCAAGCACAGCGTCAAGGGTATTGAGACGCTCCTCGGCCATCTCGGCATGCAGAAGTCGTCGCGCATCTGGGGCAAGCGGGAGCCTGTATACTATAGCGCCACCTGGGTGCGCGCCGCCCTCGGTGGGATGCTGCGCAGCGAGGTCAAGCTGGGCGCGGTCGTCGACAAAGACGAGGTGCTCGGGACGGTTACGAACCCGATTACCAACGTCAGCACGGAAATACGCTCCCCGATTGACGGTCGGGTTGTAGGCATGGCCCTCGACCAGGTGGTTTTTCCCGGTTACGCGGCTTACCACATCGGAATCAGTGCCGACGCCGGCAGTATTTTTGCGGGCGAGGAGAGCATCGATGACGAGCTGTACAAATCGGAATCGAGCCCGACACAGGAAGTGGAAGAAACCGTCGGTGTAGACCTGCAGACACCGGCCGAAAGCAACGCCGCCGGCACGGAGTCGAGGCTGGTTGACGAGGTGCTGGAGTCGGACTAGCTTGGGTTCAAGAGTGGCCATTCCGGTCGCCGGATGGGGGAGAATAGTATTTTTTCGTTAAATAGCAGTTTGAACAGGCTGATTGTCCCGGTGGTCCTGGCGCTGGCCGGTTGCCAGACGCAGCCGCCGGAAGACGATGTCAGCCAGGCCTGCCCTACGGTGGAGGTTCCCGAATGCCCCGTGTGCGAGGTACAGGCGTGTCCTGAACCGTCGGTCGAGGCGGCGCCGGTAGAAAAAACAGTCACGAAGACAGTGATCTCCACGGGACACGTACAGAACGGCGACGCCGTGCTGCCCGTGATCGGCTCCCTGGAATGGGCGCTGGTGGAGCCCTCCGGCCTGATTATGGAAGCGCGCGTGGATACCGGGGCGGAGACCTCTTCCATCCACGCCGAGGACATAAAGCTGGTCGAGAAAGACGGCAAGCGTTACGTGCGCTTCACACTGGAACACCCGGAGACGGGAGAGATTTTCCCGGTGGAGCGCAGGTTGCACCGGCGCATCCTTGTCAAGCAGCAAACCGAGGGTGGGGAGCCCGATCGGCGCTACGTTGTTCGCATGTGGGTTACTCTAGGGGACAAGCGCACGTGGCTGGACGTCAGTCTCACCGACCGGGAAAACTTTGAATACCCACTTTTGCTCGGTCGCAACAAGCTGATGGACGAATTCGTCGTCGATGTCAGCAGGCGGCATACCCTGTCGAAAAAGAAACTGCGGGAAAAAGCTGAATGATAGGCTCGAAGGCGCAGATCGGAATAATTTCCGGCGTACTGATTGTCTGCGGCCTGGGCCTGACCCTTTACAAGTCCCTCTCACTCGGCCTCCCCCTGATGCCGGAGCAGTACCAGGATGTCTGGACCATCGAGTCCCGGATTCACTTCCGCCCCGATGAGGGTCCGGTCGAAGTCGAACTGGACCTGCCGCGGGGTTACAACGGCTGGTACACCCTGAACGAGAATTTCTCCTCGTCGGGATTCGGGTTCACGGTCGTGGAGAACGACGACGGCTCCCGCAAAGCCCAGTGGACGCGCAGCAGGCTGGCGGAGGAAGCGACGCTTTATTACAAGATCGAGGCGTACAAGGCCGCGGACAACAACCTGCCCAAGATTCCCGTTCCCGAACTGGATGTGGACCCGGTCTCCCCTGTACTGGAAAAATCCGCGGCGGGATACATCACTTCGCTGCGCGAGCGGTCGAACGACGACGAGACGTTCACCCGGCTATTGCTACAGGATTTTTACGCCGACACGGTCAGCCAGCAGGCGCAGTTTATAATGAGCGAGACGCACGAGTCGCGCCTGGATACCGTATTGCGGGTGTTGAGGATGGCCGGCATTCCGGCTCACAGGATCCGCGGTATTGAACTTGAGGACGGCCGGCGGCGCCAGACGCTGGGGGCCATGCTGGAGGTGCATATCGGCAAACGCTGGGTTGTGTTCAACCCGGTGGATGGCGCGACCGGCCTGCCGAACGACTTTTACGTGTGGAGTCGCGGCGACGAGGCGATACTCAGCGTGGTGGGCGGAAGAAACTCCACCCTGCAGTTCGCGCTGGTGGAGAACAGCATCCCTTTGCGCACCGTCGTCAGCATGGAGCAGAGATCCGACCAGTTCGCCCTGTTGGATTTTTCCATTTACGCCCTCCCGGTAGAGCAGCAGGGAATTTTTAAGGGCCTCCTGTTGATACCCGTCGCAGCACTGGTCGTGGTATTCATGCGCGTGGTGGTGGGCGTCAAGACCTCGGGCACGTTCATGCCGATACTGATCGCCCTCGCATTGATACAGACGACCCTGTTGGTCGGCCTGGCAATTTTTATCCTGCTGGTCAGTTTTGGCCTGTGGATACGATCGTACCTCAGCCATATGAACCTGTTGCTGGTTGCGCGGGTGGCGGCGGTGGTTATCGTCGTGATCCTGATGATGGCCATGTTTGCGATTGCGAGCTACAAGCTGGGCGTCGACGAGGCATTGACGGTGACGTTTTTCCCGACAATTATCCTGGCCTGGACGATAGAGCGTATGTCTATTCTGTGGGAAGAAGAGGGCGTGCACGAGGTGATGGTGCAGGGTGGAGGCAGTCTCCTCGTTGCAGTGCTGGCCTACATGGTAATGTCCATCAATGTTGTCGAGCACCTGACATTCAACTTCCCGGAACTCCTGTTCGCGCTGTTGGGTGTCATTCTCCTGCTGGGCAAGTACACCGGTTACCGCCTGTCGGAGCTGTACCGTTTCCGCGAGATGAAGACGCGCTCATGATCGGATTGATCTCTCCGTGGCGCCTGCGTGAGATGGGCATTGTCGGCATGAACCAGCGCAATGTCAGCTTCATCGGAGAAAACAACAAACGGGCTAACTACCGCCTCGTTGACGACAAGCTCCTGACAAAGAAAATTGCACTGGAGCATGGCGGTATCCCTGTGCCGGAGTTGTACGGCACTGTCGAATACATGTTCGAGATCGAGGATTTTGTCGACGAGCTGGAGGATCGAGAGGGATTTGTCGTCAAGCCGGCGCAGGGCAGTGGCGGCAAGGGCATACTCGTCATTATCGGCAGGGACGAGGGCATGTTCGTCAAGTCCAGTGGCGTGCGCGTCGACAGAAAACACATTCGGCACCACATCACCAATACATTGGCCGGGCTGTACAGCCTGGGCGGTCGCAATGACAAGGCGATGGTGGAAGGGCTCATCGACTTCGACGAGTCGCTCAAGCAGTACAGTTACGAAGGTGTACCCGATGTGAGGGTTATCGTTTATCACGGCGTGCCCCTGATGGCGATGATGCGCTGCGCGACGCATAAGTCCGATGGCAAGGCCAACCTGCACCAGGGCGCTGTCGGAGTGGGCCTTGATCTCGCCTCGGGGACCAGTGTCTGTGCAGTGCAGAACGGCGACATTGTTGACAGTCACCCGGATACGGGCGCGAAATTTTCCGAGCTGCAGGTACCCCACTGGGATCGTATCCTGGAGCTTGCCGCCTGCTGCAACGAGATGACCGGGCTCGGTTACATCGGTGCGGACATCGTGCTGGACAGGTCCCAGGGCCCGATGCTGCTGGAGCTCAACGCCCGGCCCGGCCTGTCAATCCAGGTTGCCAACCAGGCGGGGCTGCTCCACCGCATGTCGGCCGCCCGCGAAATCGTCGCGCAGACGGATGATGCCGCGCGACGCGTCGCCCTGGGCAAGGAGCGCTTCGGTTTCGATTTTTCCTAGAACTTAAAAACAAGAGAACCTAAAAACAAGAGAACTTAAAAACAAGAGAACTTAAAAACAAGAGAACTTAAGAACAAGAGCACTTGAGAACGAGAGAACAAGAAAATAAGAGCAAAAGAGAACAACAATATGAATAGTCAGTACCCCAGGTCACTTGTCTATCGCCCGGAGATTCTCCTCACGGCCTGTTTCAGCATGATTGCCCCGGTGACGGCGGTTGCAGCGTTGGAGGAAGTTATCGTCACCGCCCAGAAGCGTGAGCAATCGCTGTTCGAGGTTCCAGCGTCTATTACCGCTTTCAGTGCGCAGGACATCGAGCAGTCTCGCCTCATGCGATTTTCCGATTACGCCCTGCGTTCACCCAACGTCAGCTTCAACAACCCATCGGGCGACCGATCCGATGTGCGCTTTTCCATCCGCGGGATAGGGCCGATATCCCGCGGTGGGGTGGGTAACTCCGTGGGTGTCTATGTCGACGAATTCAACATCTCCCCCAACATCCTGGCCCGCACGGTGGACACGCAACTGAACGATGCACAGCGCATCGAGGTGCTCCGGGGTCCACAGGGGACTTTTTTCGGCCGCAACACCGTGGGTGGCGCGGTCAGCATCACCTCCATCAAGCCCGACACCGAAACCCGCAGCGGCCACGTGAAGCTGGAGTACTCCAGCTTCGACACGGTGAGTCTCGAAGGCGCATTCAGCACGCCGGTTACCGACTCGCTGGCCGTTCGGGTCCTCGGGTACTACGACGAGAGCGACGGCTACCTCGACCAGCGGGGTCTCCACGACGATGCGGACGCGACAGAGAACAAGGGCTTGCGCACGGCCCTGCGCTGGCAGCCGGGCCAGGACAGTACGCTGGATCTCGCGGTGACCTACTCGGACCAGCAGCAGGAGCTCCCCACCTTCGTGCCGACCGGCTTTAACAGCGAATCCATCGGTCTTCTCGAGGACCTGGTCAGTGCGCTGGTCGGCGAACCCCTGGGTATCAATGAGATAGCGGACCTGATCGGTGCGGCCGAGCCCACGCCCGACGGCGTCTTCGACGACAACGAGCGCGACGTCAACACGGATATAGGCCAGCCCAGTGACAATGAGACCACCATTGTCACGGCGCGCTTTGTGCACAGTTTCGACGACATGGACCTCACGCTGGTCGCCGGCTATATCGACAATGACTACGAGATTTTCGGCGAGGGGGACTTCTCCTCCAACCCTTCGTTCACAGTTTCGCGTGAAGTGGACCTCGAGGCATACAGCTTCGAGGCGAGATTGTCCGGGGAGCGCGGCAAACTGAACTGGCTCGCCGGCGTGTACTACGGCGAGGACGAGGTGGACCAGCGGCAGTTTACGGACCACCTGCTCGAAGATCCCTTTGCCAACAACCCGCTGCCTGGGGTTGGGGTGAGCCCCTTCGACATCGCCTTCTTCTGCATTGGGGGAATATCAGGTGTGCCGGGCTGTCCCACCGAGCCTGTAGCGGGATTCCAGCCCTATATCATCGGGCTGAACAACAGCTTCGGCCTGTGGGAAAACGTCGAGTTCGGCAGTGACGTGGAGTCCACCGCAGCTTTTTTCGATGTCACCTATGCCCTGACGGAAAAACTGGACCTCAGTGCCGGCGGCCGCTACACCGATGAAGACGTGAGCGGCTACCGGGTGGAGGGGCCGTTGGCGGACCCGTTCGCGCCGCGGGAAAGCAATCCGGGTGTCTCCGACAGCTTCGACGATTTCTCGCCGCGGGTCGCGGCGGTCTACCACGTCAACGACGACGTGAATATCTACGGCACGGTTTCCACGGGGTTTCGCTCGGGGGGACCCAATCCGGTTGCCGACGACCCGTCGACGCCCGACGATGAGAGCAGCTTCGACCAGGAAACCATCACCAACTACGAGGCGGGTGTCAAAAGCGAACTTCTCGACGGGGACCTGCGCGCGAGCCTGACGCTGTTCTTCATGGACTGGGAGGACATCCAGGTGCGCACCCAGGACCCGATTACCCAGCGCCAGATTGTGCAGAACGCGTCCGAGGCCGAGAACCTCGGCGCGGAAGTGGAACTGGCGTGGCAGCCCCTGGACGAACTGTTGCTGACGCTGACCTACGGCTATCTCGACGCGGAGTTCGGGGACTTCGAGGATGCCCGCACCCTGGACGGTGAACTGATCGACGCGTCGGGGAATGACGTCCCCAACTCACCCGAGCACTCGTTTTCAGCCGTGGGGCGCTACGAGGCGGGCGGCTGGGACGTGGGGGGGCGGGACCTGAGTCCCTTTGCCCAGGCGGAGTATATGTATATCGATGATACCCAGACCGATATCGCGGACAACCCCCGGCGCCTCAACCCCTCCTACGAGTTGCTCAACCTTCGCCTGGGATTCACGCTCGAAGGGTACACCGTGCAGGCATACGTCGAGAACGCCACCGACGAGACCTACCGCTACGGGACCAATAACCTGGAAACCTACCTCAGCGGGGCCCAGGCGTCAGTCGGTGAAGGCCGGCGCTACGGCATCGTACTGCGCAAGGATTTCTGAACGCGCCAGCTGGCTCGTGCCGTCACCGCGGGTCGGCGACGAAGCGCTGGTGATTGAACGCCCACAGGAACAGGAAGGCGTAGGCGCTGACCAGGTGCCACAGCGCGTGCAGGGGTATGAAGGGGTAGACAATCTTGTCGTTGCTGGCGGACGCCAGCAGCATGCCTGCGAAGAACATCCCCAGGCAGCACAGCAGGAGCGGACGCGCACTCCGTGTGACCTTGCCCCAGTGTGTGGCGAACAGGCCCACGTTCAGCCATGAAAATGCGATCAGCCAGGTTTCACCGGGATAAAAGCCGCCCCATTCCCCCAGCGGTATGACCATGAAGCGCTCTGTGGATGGGAGCCGGTCATAGTAGTGCCACCCCACGCCGGCAATCATCAAAACCGTCAGGGCAGGGACTGCCCAGCGCCGCGTGGATTCCGCGCTGAAGTCGCCGACGATGGCCAGGGCGATCGCCCAGGTCACGACGATATTGCTGCCGGTATCGAGGAAGCCCCAGAACCATCGCTCCCCCCAGACCGGGTTGGTTTCGCCGAAGCCGTGCAGCGTTACCGTGAAGATCCCGGTAATTACGATCATCCAGTAGGCGAAAATCCAGCGCCGGGGCTGCTTCCCCATGTACAGGGTCAGCATCAGGGGCAACACGCCCGAGAACAGTGTCGCGAAACCTGTTACCGCGTTGGCGACACCAAAGTTGGGCAGGGTTTCCATGATATCGCTCCAGGCTATCGATACCGAGGTTTGATCCGTATTCTATGTCGCAAAGGGAAAAGATGGAATTTAGCCGCGGGTGGGACTAATCTGGACCGGGTGGAAAGACATGTAATGAGCGGAAGGGTCAGTCGGGAGCAGATGTGAAAATGGTGTATCGAGTAATTCTTGCGAGTGTGGTTCTTGTCCTGGCAAACGCCTGCAGCGACGATAACGACTCCCTGGTCGAGGCGTTTTCCGGGCCCTACGCAGACGAGGCCCTGTGGCTCTGTAAACCCGGCATTGCGCCGGACCGCTGCCTGGACCTGGACCAGGACATCACCCACGTGTTCGAAGACGACAATATGGCCGTGTTCGAGCACGAAGCCGCTGTCGACGCGACGTTTGACTGTTTCTACGTATACCCGACCGTCGATCTCAGGGGCGAGCCCGGGAACATGCTGGACCTTTCCGATGACACCTTGATGTTGCGGCCGCTCTACAACCAGGCGGCCCGCTTTACCGGCCTGTGCAATGTCTTTGCTCCCAAGTACCGGCAGATGACCATCGGCAGTTACAGCGTGGATGATCCGCTCAACAGTGAGTTCTTCATGCTCGGGTACGCAGATGTTGAGGAGGCCTTTGACCAGTACCTGCTGGAGAACCCGGGAAGGGATTTCGTGCTGATCGGGCACTCCCAGGGTGCACATGTGTTGCTGGAACTGCTGGAGAACCGCTTCGAAAATGCCCGCGCGCTGAGGAAACGATTGATTTCTGCCCTGGTCATCGGCGCCGGCCGGCGGCTCGAGGTTCCTCCCGGAGAGCTTTCCGGGGGTACGTTTGACAATATCCCGCTCTGCAACCACGCGACAGACACGGCCTGCATCATCGCCTACGACAGTATCGCTGCCGGCGGTGCGGATGAGCGCCCGGCCACGGAGCAGCCGCGGCCGTGCGTTAACCCGAGCGAACTGGGCGGCGAGCCGGGCATCGCCGCTATCACGATTTACAACGACGAAGAGGGGATCCCCTTTCCCGAGGGAGTGGAGACCGACTGGATCGGCTATCCCGGCCTGTACTCAACAGTCTGCGAACCCGACGGATACCTGGGCATCGATACGGCCCCGGGACGCTTTACAATCTTCACGCCCCAATTGATACAGGATTTCCTGGGCGGCTCGACATTGCACCTGGCGGATTACAACTTCGCCATGGGGGATTTGTTGAGAGTGGTCGAGACACAGGCCGAGAACCACTGAACCCGCTGGCGAGGAATGAGGGGGTTAATCCTCCAACCCTCCCCGCTCGATCACTGATGGCGCCCTAGCGATTTCTTCCCAGGGTCTCGTGGGCGTCGACCCATTCGTTGGTGCCGCTTTCCTTGTCCGTGCGCGCCGCCGAAACCAGCGACAGCTCACCGGCCACCACCGTGCCCGCCGCGATCTCGAGCAGCTTGTAGGCCTTGTCCTTGCCGTAGCAGCCCATCAACTCGAGGCACTCCCGCTGGGTGGCCAGGCCGGTCCCGCCGCCGTAGGTCGCCATGATCAGGGCGGGCAATGTGATGGAGTAGTACAGGTCGCCGGACTTGGTGACGTAGTTGTACACACTGCACTGGTTGGCTTCGCCGATGTTCGCCATGTCCTGGCCCGTTGCCATATACAGTGCCGCCAGTCCGTTGGCCGGGTGCGCCGCGTTGTTCGAGGCGCCCGTCAGGAATGCGGCGAGGGTGTTGATCCCGGTGCTGTTGCGCAGCATCTCGGGAGTCGTCCTCAATACTGATTCCAGCACCTGGCGCGGGATGGTGATCTCGGCCGTAACCTTGCGCCCGCGCCCCTTCAGGGAGTTGACGAAAGAGGTCTTCTTCTCCGAATCCATGCCCCCGGAGAGGCCGTAGGTCCTCAGTTTGTCGTAGTTCGCCCGTATCCACTCACAGGCGACAAACGTGGCGCGCCCGGTCATGTTCTGCCCGGCGGCGTCGCCTGTGCTGTAGTCAAATCGCGTGTAAACCATGTTGTGTACCGCGTACCGCTCGATCTCCAGCAACTTGCCGACGGAGGTCGTGGACTCGGCCTGGGCCTTGATCGTGTCGAACTTCTCGTCGACCCATTTGCAGAAGTCCCGCGCGTCGCGCGCATTCTTGAATATGAATACAGGCGCCCGCTGCATCGATTCGCCCATGACGGTGGTGGTCACACCGCCGCTCTCGCGAATGACCCGCATACCCCGGTTGTAGCTCGCGATCAGGGTGCCCTCGATGGTCGCCATCGGCACGTAGAATTCGCCCTTGGCGTGTTCACCATTTACGACCAGCGGGCCGGCGACACCGATAGGGAGTTGGGCCACACCAAAGAGCTGCTCACAGTTGCCCTCCATGGATTCCGGATCGAAAGTGAACGCTCTCGTGTGCGTGAGCTTGGCGCCGGTTTTTTCCTCGAGAAAGCGCTGGCGTGTCTCGATCGACTCGCGGCTGTAGTCGTTTTCAGGGTTTCGGGGGATCTTGTTGCTCATGGCAGGGTCTCCTGCGTAGGGGCGAAGTGAGTGAAGGTTGAGCACACTACCGATCAATATAGACATTGTCAATATTAGAATTCGGGTTGCCCGCACGGGGGCTTGCGGGGCGGGTTTGGCCGGGTGGGGAGCTGGTCGGTTCGGGTTACGAGGGGTCCAGCTGCTGCCACAGCATGTCCGCCGTGGCGTTACAGAACTTCCGCAGTGAGCTCGGATCCGAGTAAATCCCATCGAGCGAGAGCCGGCTGATGCCGTGGAGGGTGCCCCAGTAAATGCGCCCGAATTCGGCGACATCGACCTTTGCAGAGATCCGGCCCCGGTCCTGGGCCCTCTGCAGGCGCTCGATATCGTTTCTGAGGGTTTGCCGCGCCGTCGCGGCGAGTGATTCGGTCCTGGTTCCCTGCCGCCATGACCTGCTGCTGTACATCAGGTCATAGTACTCCTGGTTGTTGAGGGCAAATTTCAGGTAGGCCTGCACCATGGCGCGTGTCATCTCCCTGCCGTCGCTGTCGCGATGTTTTTTGCGGACAGCTTCCATTGCCGCATCAAACCGCCTGAAACCCTCTTCCGCCACCGCGGACAGCAGCGCCTCCTTGTTTTTGAAATGGTTGTAGGGGGCTGTGCGGGACACCCCGAGATTGGAGGCCAGCCGACGCAGGGAGAGCGCCGATTCTCCCTCTTCCCGAAGGATGCGGGCGGTCTCCTCGAGCAGTTCCTGCTTCAGGTTCCCGTGGTGATAGTCCTTTTGTTCAGCCGTGGGTTGTTTCGCCATGTTGCATCGTTCCCCCGCATGTCTGGAGCAGAATCTATCGATTCGTATTGACAGCGTCAATATGGCCCAACTATAGTCAGGGCACAAGGCGGACTCAAATCTGTGGGTATGGCGGTAAAAACAGGAACCAAGTTCGGTATTGCGGCGCTGGCTCTCGCCATCGGCACCGCGATGTACTGGTTTCGCCTGACGGGCCAGGTGGAGCTCCCTGAGGATCGCACCCTCTTTGTCATCGCCTTTCTCGGTGCGGCCGCCCTGGGTGTTTTCGCCTATATCAAGGGCACGGGGCTCCTGGGTGCCATCCCGCCGGCGCTGGCCATACTGATCGGCGTGTTCCTGCCCTTCACCATGTATATCAGCCCCCAGGCGCTGGATACCGACAAGTCCATCCAGGTGGGCGACACGATCCCCCACTTCACGGCCCCGGACGGCAAGGGAGAGACCTTCGATTCGGCCGCCCTGCACGGGCACCTCGTTCTCATCAAGTTCTTCCGCGCGCACTGGTGACCCTACTGTGTCGGCGAGTTGCGTCGACTGGAGGAACTGCGCGCCGAGTTCGATCGGCGGGGAGTGCAGGTGATCACGGTCAGCACCGACTGGCCGGAGGAGATTGCCGCCGAACGGCACCTGCACGGCCTGCAGGCGCGCATGCTGTCCGACCCACAACTGGTTGTGACCGATGCCTTCGGCCTGCGCAATACCGCTGTGCATTCGGCTCCTCCCGGGGACGACACGGAGGCCCTTCCCGTGCCGGCCACGCTGTTGCTGGACCGGAGTGGAAAAGTGCTATGGATGGACGTTTCAGAGAATTACCAGCAGCGCTCGGACCCTTCCGTGGTCCTCGCTGCCATGGAGCAGTACTTCGACACCCTGTAGTGTAACTCCCGCACGGACAAGCCATGATTGATTTGTACACCGCACCGACACCCAACGGCCACAAGGCGTCCTGTACGCTGGAGGCCCTGGAGATACCCTACGAGACGCACTTCGTGAACATCTCGGAGGGTGAGCAGCACACACCGGAATTCCGGGCACTCAACCCCAACGGCCGCATACCGGTGATCGTCGACCGGGAAGAGGATAACCTCGCAGTCTTCGAGTCCGGGGCCATCATGATTTACCTCGCGGAAAAGGCCGGGCGCCTGCTGCCGACCGACATCAACGGCCGCTCCCGGGTCATCCAGTGGGTGATGTTCCAGATGGGGGGTATCGGCCCGATGATGGGCCAGGCGAACGTTTTCTACCGCTATTTCCCTGAAAAGCTGCAGTCTGCAATAGACCGCTACCAGAACGAGAGCCGCCGCCTGTTCGAGGTCCTCGACGGCCACCTGGCGGACAAGGAGTGGCTGGCCGGTGATTTCTCTATAGCGGATATCGCCAACTGGTGCTGGGTGCGGACCTACAAGTGGTCGGGTGTGTCTATCGACGGGCTGGACAACCTGCAGCGCTGGTTGGAAGCGACGCGCATCCAGCCAGGTATGGAGGCAGGTGCCGTGGTACCCTTCGATATCAGCGCGCTGCTCGACGACGATAAGGCGGCTGAGGAATTTGCCAATACTGCGCAGAAAACCCTGCAGAAGTAATCGGGTCTCGATTACCTCTGCATCGGGACAGCGCGGTCTGTGAGTTGCCCCACTACGCGGCGAACGCTTTCGCGCAGGCCGGGCGAGCCAGCAGGCGGTCCGCGTAGGCGCTCAGGTTCGGGTAGTCCTCCTCGGTAATCACACCGAGGCGCTTGGACATGATGCAGGCGTGGCCCAGCATGGTGTCGGCGGCTGAGAAGTCCCCTATCAGGTACTCGCGGCCCTCCATCGCTTCCTCTACCGGCGCCCAGGCCTTGGCCAGCAGGCGCTGCGCCTGTGCGCGCACGTTCTCGTCCTGGCGCTCAGGCGGCAGGAGCAGGGTGTGCACCACGATGGTGTTCACCGGCGGCATGACCATTCCCTCGCAGTAATGGAACCACTGCAGATACTCGGGAAAGCGCGGGTCGTCAGGCGCGGGCTTCAGGCCACTGCTGCCGTGCCGTTCCAGGATGTAGTCGGCAATCGCGCCCGACTCGAAGATGCTGACGTCGCCGTCTTCCAGGACGGGGACGCGGCCCAGGGGATGCCGCGCCCGGTGCTCGTCGGACTTCAGGTCCTTGGGATGAAAATCCATCCGGTTCAGCTCGTAGTCCAGGCCCAGCTCCTCGAGGAGCCAGAGGGTACGGCTGGCGCGTGAATTGGGCGCAAAATGAAGCTTTAACATGGGTGTTCTCCGTTAGATCAAACGAAACCTGTGAGAGGGAAAATCCGGGTTGAGCGCATGAGCCGGCAGAGTGCCGATGCAGGCGTGATTGAGTGCGAGGACGGTGAGCTCATTCGCTTGCAGATACCCATTCGTCGCTGAAGTTCAACATGTCGGTGACCCACTGTCTCACGGTGGTACCAGCGATACCGAAATCAAACTGCTTGATGATGTAGGTGTGTTCTACCGTATCGGAAATCAAACTGCGGAAGCGGTCGGGGTAGGCTTCTTCAAGTTCGGCCACCGCCTCGATGAGTTCCGCTTCGAAGACGGCGACGTCGATGCCGGACCGCCCGGCGATCACTTCGTCCATTGTCGAGCTAATAAAGCCCATGCGGACGTTGTCGTCCTCCGCCAGCTGGTACTTGTGGTAGTCAGTTAGGTTGCCGTCCTCGCCGATACAGGTACTGCAGCTCGCGGGCAGGAACGCAGCGGAGTTCCAGTACTCGACCAGGCTCTCCTGTGAACCGGGTTGTTGGATACCGACGCCCGAGTCGTTGACGAGTTCGATCGGCACCTCCGGGTATAGTTTCCTGACCAGCGGCAGGGCGTAGTGGACGCCAAAACCACCCGCGCTGTTGCCGGTAAGGAGTATTCTGCTGGGTGCGGGGTAGGTATTGGCGATAACGTCGAGTGACGCAGAGAGATTCTGGATGCCGCGGAAAAAGCGGTCGTTGATACCGTCCTCGTCGCTGTCGATGTCCTGGTCGCCGGTGAACAGTGTTCCGTCGCAATAGGGTACATAGCCAAGGTCGAAGTCCGTGGCCGGGTTGGCCGGGTTTCCCGCCTCGAGTATCCCCACATTGAACAGGGGAAGTCCGATATTAACTGCGGAGCATGATGTCGGCCCGCAGGCACCGCCCCCCTGCAGGAAGATCATCAGTTCCTCGCTCTCACCGTCCCTCGTGGACATCCAGAACTCATTACCGGTGAAACAGAGTGGCCCGTCCCCGCTGCCGAAACTGTGCCTGGTGACGGTTCCGTCCTCGAACTCCGAGGTCATCGGCGTGAACACACCCAGGTAGCGGTCAACACCCTGGTCGTAGAGCTCCTGGAACGGGGGTGCTGCGGGCACGGCCGCGTCGTCGCTGTCGTCAGAACAGCCGGCCATCAATATCGAGAGAACAAGCCAGGGCGGAATCAGTCGCTGTTTTAAATACAATGGGCTCTCCAGTGTTGTCTCTGTGACTGTATCTTCACAACCGGCCCACCCGTGTTGCGGCCCTCATGTCCGGGTTTTCTCCCGATGTATCGCCGTACGAAGAATGGCCTGCACAGTCGGGCGTTCCTGTCACTCCGTCGGAATATGAGTCCCGGGTATTGCTGCCTTGATATGGACATCGTCAATATCTGTCGATACTATGACGGGATATTGACGTTGTCAACGCAATTGGGGCGAGTCCGTCTCGGCTCCCCGGCAGGCGATCGACGCCCTCCTCGAAGCCTGCTTTTACACACTGTGACTGCGGGGGCAGTATGAACCTTCCCTGTCCTTAACGAGGTACTCGTAGGTGGATATCGGCGTCACGATTCGCAACATGGGCGAGCAGTCCGAACCGGGCCTGGTACTGGACTGTGCCCGGGCGGCCGAGGCCGCCGGCATGGAGTCCGTGTGGATCACCGACCACGTCGCCATACCCCCGGACGACGCCGAGGGCAGCGGTGGCAGGTACCTCGATACGCTGACCACCCTCGCGTGGCTGGGTGGCGCCACCGAACGCATCAAGCTGGGTTCTGGGGTGCTTATCCTGCCCTACCGGCCCATGCTGCCCACTGCGCGCCAGGTGGCCACGCTGCAGGAACTGACGGGTGGACGCTTGTTGCTCGGTGTCGGCGTGGGCTGGATGAAGCCGGAGTTTCGCGCCCTGGGCGTGGAGCGCAGCAGGCGCGGGAAAATCACCGATGAGACACTGGCGTTTTTCAACGAGGCGTTTGCCAACGACGTGGTGGAGCTGAACGGCCAGCCGTTCCTGTTCAAGCCCCGTCCCCCGAAGCCGCCCATACTGGTAGGTGGGGCACCTCCCCACGCCCTGCGCCGCGCGGCGGAACTGGGTGATGGCTGGATGCCCATGGCCGCGAACCCGGCTCAGATCATCGAGGCCGTAGGCGCATACCGAAAACTGACTGCCGAGCTGGACAGGCCGCCCGGTAACGTGACGGTACTCACGGCCCTGCCGCTGGATGAGCCCGAGAAGGCCAGGGCCCTGCTGGGTGGTTTTCGCGCGATGGAAATAGACCGGGTGGTTGTCGGCATGGGCTACGGTGATATCGAGCGCTACAGGGGCCAGTTGGAGATCCTGGCAGATGTGGCGGCCTCCTAGAAACCGCGCCGCCCGGGCCGGATCGTGGAGTGCGCCCTTATGCATCCAGACCAGGTTTGACAGCCTCGCAGACAATTGACACTATCTATGCCATATACTAATCCGGCCTCGCGCCTTGTGAATTCCCGACTATGACTACACGAGCTAACACCAGAGGAAAACGACGGGCCTCCGGAATCCTTCTGGCAACCGCCCTCGGTATACTTCCAGCCGCTGCCGCCGGGCAGTCTACGGCACTGGAAGAGGTAATCGTCACCGCCAGCAAGCGCACCCAGAGCCTGCAGGACGTGGCTATGTCAGTGAGTGCCTTCAGTGAGCAGGTCATCCGGGATGCGAACATCAACAACGCAGACGACCTCGCCATCCTCTCGCCCACCCTGACCATTACCACGAACACCCAGCCGAACACTGCGGCGTTCCGGATTCGCGGGATCGGCACCTCCCAGACGGATATCGCCCTGGAGCCCTCGGTGGGAATATTTGTCGACGAAATATACCTGAACCGCTCGGGTCTGGGCATGTCCGATCTCACCGACATCGAGCGGATCGAAATACTGCAGGGCCCCCAGGGTACCCTCTATGGCAAGAACACCAACGCCGGCGCCATCAGCATTATCACCAAGGGGCCCAACACGGAGGAATTCGAGGGCTACGTGGAGGCGACCTACGGCGATTACGACCTGCAGAAGTATATCGCCGCGGCCAGCGGCCCGATCACCGATACCCTGGCGTACCGTCTGTCCGGCTCCATCCACCAGCGGGACGGCTACCTGGAGAACAACGGGACCGGGGATGATATGAACGACGCCGACGACTGGAACGTTATCGGCAAACTGCTTTATGAGCCCTCGGACGAGTTGAGTATCCTGTTCAGGGGTACTTATGTGGATCGCAATTTGAGATGCTGCGCACCCGATGCCGAGCACGGTGATTCCGTTAACGAGCAGCTGATTGCCGAGGGCCTCGAACCGGACAAGAACGACGGGTTTGATTACGAGACAGCGGTTAGCGTCGAACAGAAGTTCGAGTCCGAGTTTGTCAGCTTGTCCGCTGTTATCGACTACGATCGCGAGTGGGGCGCGATCAAGTCCATCACCAACTGGACCGACAGCGACAATAACGGTAGTACCAGTTACGACCCGGACCGCTCCGAGCTGGATGTGATGTCCTACGTCGATGCCTACGGCGGGAGCGATACGCTCTCGCAGGAATTGCGATTTACATTTGAGCAGGGCGATACCCTGCAGCACATGCTCGGGTTCTTTTACTTTGAGTCGACCACCGACGGCGGTGATGGCGTGCCCTTCGTATTCCTGGGAGAGGACTTCCTGACACAGGGGCTACAGCAGGAGGACTTTCTCGCCCTCCTCCCGGCGCCTCTTGCCTTTATTGCACAACCGGGCGATTCACTGCGCGCCGAATCCAGCATAGACACCACCAACGTGGCGGTATTCGGGCAGAGCACCTGGTACATCACCGACAGGTGGCAGGTCACCGGCGGCCTGCGCTGGACCGACGAGGAAAAGGACGCCGACCTGTTTACGGAAATATTTTCCACCGCGCCCTCTGCAGCACTGACCGGCCTGTCGTTCCTCGCAACGGTTTCAACGCCCATCGACGAATCCTTCACTCGCAGCACGGACGACGTCAACTGGTTGCTCAACACCAGCTACGACATCCTGGACGACACCATGCTCTACGCCAGCGTGGCGACCGGTTCCAAGTCCGGCGGCTTCAACACGGTCAACGGCACACCGGAGGAGCGCGAGTTTGAGGACGAGGACACGATGAGCTACGAGGCCGGCATCAAGTCCACCATGCTGGACTCGCGGCTGCGCGTGAACGCGGCGCTGTTCTACACCGAGATCGACGACTACCAGTTCCAGCAGCAACTGGAAGCGGGTATCGGCACACGGGTATCCAACCAGGCCGAGGTGGAAACCGCGGGCCTGGACATGGAGGTCCAGGCGCTGCCGTTGCAGAACCTGACCCTGACGGCCGGCCTGCTGTACATGGACAAGTATGAAATCACCGCGGGCCCCCAGGAAGGGGACGACCTGCCCTATACCGCCGAGTACAGCTACACCCTGTCCGCCACACTGGTCTTGCCGCTGTTCGACGGTGGGCTCTACATGCGCACGGATTACAGCTACATGGACGACCACGCCACCAGCGGTTCCGCGGATATCCGCGAGGACCAGATCGATGACCGCGAAGACCTCAACGCCAAACTTGGCTGGCGCAACGAGAACTGGAATATCTCCGTGTGGGGTAAAAACCTGACCGACGAAGAGTACGCGGCGTTCACCGCGGCGACCTTCCCGGTCACGTCCACGAACACCTACTGGCTCATACCGCCGAGAACCTACGGCGCTACCGTGCGCTACGAGTTCTGAGGCAGGGGGCTACCCTCGACCTGTGGCAGCGGGCGTGCGATATTAGCCACTGCCCACTGGTACGCCCCCCGGAGGCCCGCCCATGATCGAATTTACCGTCAACAGCCAGCCGGTGGCCCTGGATGTCGACCCGGAAATGCCCCTGCTGTGGGCATTGCGGGAGAACCTGGCCCTGAACGGGACCAAGTTCGGCTGCGGTATCGCCCAGTGCGGCGCCTGCACGGTTCACCTGGACGGCGTGGCCGTTCGCTCCTGTGTCACCCCCGTAGCGAGCGCTGCGGGCAGCCAGGTCACGACCATCGAGGGACTTGCCGGTGGCGACCGGCTGCACCCCGTCCAGCAGGCCTGGATCGACCACCAGGTGCCCCAGTGCGGTTACTGCCAGTCCGGCCAGATCATGTCTGCCACCGCCCTGTTGGCAAGTAACCCGCAACCCGCCGACGACGAGATTCGCGCCGCCATGGCGGGCAATATCTGCCGCTGTGGTATGTACGGCCGCATTCACAAGGCCATTCGCGCGGTTGCCGATGGGGCGGTGTCCACCTGGGATCCCGCAGCGCCTGTCGACGGGCAGGAGGTGACCCATGGGTAAGTGGACACGCCGGGCGTTCATCACCACCGGCGTGCTCGGCGGTGGCGCCCTCCTGGTTGGCGTGGGCCTGCGCCTGGGCAACCGCAATGCTGAGCTGGCGCCCCTGGTGGCCTCCGGCGAGGAGCAGCTGGTCAATGCCTGGGTGAAGATCGGCGCCGACAACCAGGTGGTGGCGATCGTGCCCCACAGTGAAATGGGCCAGGGTGCCCAGACCGCCCTCGCGCAGATGCTGGCAGACGAGCTGGACGCGCGCTGGGAAGATGTGTCGTTTCTCGAGGCTCCCGCCGAGGACGCCTACGCCAACTGGGCCGTGGCAAAGGGATTCACGCTCGGCGGCGTAAAAATCCCGGCGATCCTGGAAGCGTCGGTGAACGGGTTTATGTTCCAGGCCAGCAAGGCCATGAACCTGCAGATCACAGGCGGCAGCGCGAGCGTGCGCGCCACAGGCGTGTACGGTATGCGCGTAGCCGGTGCCGCAGCCAGGGAACTGTTGATACAGGCGGCGGCCGAGACCTGGCAGGTCGACCCGTCGACACTCACCGCCCGCGATAGTCACATCGTGGAGGCAGCCGGTGGGCGCAGTGCGCCGTTTGCCGAATTTGCCGCGGCGGCCGGGCGCCTGTCCCCGAACGCGACACCGACACTCAAGCGCCCGGAGGAGTTCCGTCTCATGGGGCGCAGCAAGCCGCGCCTGGATATTCCCGCCAAGGTGGACGGAACCGTGCAGTTCGGGATCGACGCCACCGTCGACGGCATGCATTACGCGACCATCCAGGCGGCCCCGGTATTCGGCGCGACCGTGGCTTCCTTTGATGGGGCACGGGCGCTGTCAATGCAGGGCGTGACCGACGTCGTACAGGTCGACGACGCCGTCGCGGTGGTGGCCGACAGCTACTGGCAGGCTGGCCGGGCGATGCGGGAAGTGGACGTCACATGGAGCGAGACCGGTAACGACAACCGGTCATCGGAAGCCTACTTCGAGCAGTTCGCCGCGGACATGCGGCGGGACCGGGAGCAGGGCGGCAGTACCGTGGATATCGAGTACGGCGACGCGGGCGCGGTCTTCTCGAGTGCCGGAACTGTCATCAGCCGCACCTACCAGGTGCCGTGGCTGGCGCACACCTGCATGGAGCCCATGAGCGCACTGGCCCGCTTCGAGGGGGATCTTTGTGAAGTGTGGACTGGCACCCAGAATCCTCTGGGGACAAGGCATGCCATCGCCGGCGCGCTGGGGATGGATGTCGAATTGGTGACCCTGCACCAGCACCAGATGGGGGGCGGGTTCGGCCGTCGCGCCAATCCGGATGCCGCCATCCAGGCGGCGAAGATTGCCCGGGCGGTCGGTAAACCGGTCAAGTTGATCTGGTCGCGGGAAGAGGATGTGCGGCACGACCACTACCGGCCCGCAGTGCGCTCCGAGTTTCGCGCCGTCCTGGATGATGCGGGGAGACCGCTGGCCTGGGAGAACCAGTTCGTCGACAAGCATGAGCCCGCGGAGGCGCCCCACATTCCCTACGCGGTGCCCCACCAGTACGTGCACTATACCGACAGCCCCACCCACGTCCCCTTCGGCGCCTGGCGCAGCGTGGACCACTCCCAACACGGATTTTTTACCGAGTCCTTTATTGACGAACTGGCCTATGAAGCCGGTGCGGACCCCTACCTCTACCGTCGCGAACTGCTGGCGCACCTGCCACGGCATCGGGCGGTGCTGGACAGGGCGGCCGAGGCGGGGGACTGGGACAAGCCCATGGGAGAGGGGCGAGGTCGCGGGATTTCACTGCAGGAATCCTTCGGCACGCTCGTCGCCCAGGTCGTGGAGGTGACGCTGGCCGACGGGGATTTGAGCGTGGACCGGGTGGTGGTGGCCGTCGACCCGGGCTTCGCCGTATCACCTGACGGCCTGGTCGCGCAGATGGAGTCCGGGGTGGTTTACGGCCTCACGGCAGCGCTGTACGGCGAAATCTCGATCGACAACGGCGCGGTGGCCCAGTCGAACTTCCATGATTACAGCGCCCTGCGCATCGATCGGGCGCCGGTTATCGAGACCCATATCATCAACAGCATGGAGCACTGGGGCGGGGCGGGCGAGCCGGGCACACCCGGGATCGCGCCGGCGCTGGCCAATGCCATTTTCGCCGCCCGCGGTGTGCGCATCCGGGAGCTGCCCATCGGCAGGTACGAGCTGGGTCCCGGCAGCGTATAAAGGTTTGAGCCCGGCAGGCTATTCATCACAGCTATGGAATCATCGTGGCCCGACAGCGGATCACCCGACCCGGCATCGCTCCGCGTCGCGGCTGTTGTACTGGCCGCGGGTGGCTCCCGGCGCATGGGGCAGGACAACAAACTGCTCCTCGAGGTCGGCGGTACTCCACTGGTGCGCGCGAGCGTGCAGGGCGCCCTCGCGAGCAAGGCCCGGTCCACGATCGTAGTCCTGGGGCACGAGGCGGACACCGTGGCGGGCGCCCTCGACGGCCTCGATTGCCGGCACGTGATCAACGAAGACTACACCCGGGGACTGTCATCGTCCCTGCGAACCGGTGTCGGAGCGGCGGCTGGCTATGACGGGGTGGCAATCTTATTGGCGGACATGCCCCGGGTGGAACCGGCAATCCTGGATACGCTCTTCGATGTATTCGTGCAGCGCGGCGCGCGTTCCGTTGTCGTCGCGGCGCATCGCGGCAGGCGCGGCCACCCGGTAATCTGGCCCGCGGCGTGCTTTGCCGACCTGGCGGCCCTCACCGGGGACCGTGGCGGCAGGCTGCTGTTCGAGAAGTACGCCGATCGTATAGTCGAGGTCGACGTGGGTTCCGACAGCATATTCCTGGATATCGATACGCACGCAGACCTGGCGTCGGCGAACGCTTCCTAGGGCGGGCGTGATTACGTGGAAAACAGCACACTAGCCGTATTGCAGAAGGCCTGTGCCTGGCGCGAGTCGGGTGCGCTGCCGTGGCTGTGCACCGTGGTGACCACGTTGGGTTCCGCCCCGCGGCCGGTGGGCTCGCTCATGGCCTGTCTCGAATCCGGCGAACAGGTCGGGTCGGTGTCCGGGGGTTGTGTCGAGGAAGACCTCCTCGAGCGGATCCGGTCGGGCGAGCTGGCGGTTTCCGGCCCCCAAATCGTGGAGTACGGCCTGGATCCCGAACAGAACGAGCGCCTCGGCTTGCCCTGCGGCGGCAGGATCGCGGTACTGGTTGAGTCTTTCCGGGACGACGGCCCCCCTTGGGCCCGCCGGGTAATCGATGCGCTCCGCGAGCGCCGCAACGTGGTGCGCCGGTTTGACGTAGAGCGAAACCACTCGGTCATCGAAACGGCGGACGGTGTGACGGAGACCCGGTTTGATGGCTCTGTACTGACGCACTTCTTCGGGGCGCGACAGCGCATGATTCTCATCGGCGCCGGCCAGCTGGCAGTGGCCATCTCCGAAATGGCCCAGGCCCTGGAATTCGAGGTCTTTGTCACGGACCCCAGAGGCCAGATGCTGGAGCACTGGGAGGGCCCTGAGGTAACCCTGCGGGGCGGTATGCCGGATGACGTTATTCGAGAGATCGGTGTAGATGCCCAGACTGCCATCATTACGCTCAGTCACGACCCCCGCATCGACGATATGGCACTGATGTATGCCCTGGCCGAGGAGGCCTGGTACGTCGGTGCACTCGGTTCCTTGAAAACGACCGAGAAGCGCCTGGAACGTCTGCGGCAACTCGGTCTCTCCGAACAGGATCTATCGCGCCTGCACGCACCGGTGGGTCTCCCGATCGGGAGCAAGACACCGGTAGAGATCGCCGTGGCGGTGATGGCGGAATTGATACAGGCCCGCCAGGGTATTGGCTGAACCAGCTTCTGACGCGGGCCCTGCCCGGGGTAGCACCGGTCGTAGAAACGGCACTTTTTGCGGTATTCCCGCACTTTCGCGGTTTGCGTCGTCGCGCCGGGCTTGTACCATAGGTCTCCGAAATTACGAGTAATGAGGTAGATCGCCATGTCCGAGTGTCCCTTCGCCAATATCATGGAGCCCACCTACCTGGGCGATGGCTTCAGCGGCGACGACGTTGCAAAAATTCGTGCCGCGGGGCCGGCGATCAGGATAGAGGATCCCGCGACCGGGGTGCCCTACTGGGCCGTCACGCAACATGCGGCCATCGATTATGTCTCCAGGAACAACGACCTGTTTTCCTCGCGCCTGCGCACGGCGATCCCCATGGAATTCGACCAGGAGATGGTCGATAACATCCAGTCTCGGATGTTCATCAACCTCGACCCGCCTGAGAACATCGACTATCGGAAGTTGATCCGGGACCATTTCACACCGGCCGCGGTGGCCACTTATGAACCCCGCGCCAGGGAGTACGCCGGCGCCGTGGTCGACCGCATTATCGACCAGGGGTCCTGTGAATTCGTGACCGAGGTGGCAGCGGAGTTGCCCCTGCTTCTCATCATGGATTTCTTCGATATTCCCGCCGAGGATCGCCACCAGATTTTCGAATGGACCAATACCATGATGTTCGGTGACGACCCGGACGTTTCCGGCGGGCGCGAGGCGGCCGATGAGGCTTCTCTCAACCTGATTGTCTACGCCAACGCACTCGCCGCGAAGTACCGTGGCTCAGACGTCAAGAATGTCAGCAGCCAGCTGCTCAACGGTATCATCAACGGTGAGCCGGTATCCGATGAGACCTTCGGCTGGATCTTCCTGATGATCATCGTTGCGGGGAACGAGAGCACACGCACCACCATTTCCCATTCCATGCGCAACCTGATGGAGAACCCCGAGCAGTATCGGTACCTGCAGGAGAACCCGGACAAGATCGAGAGTGCGATCTACGAGATGCTGCGCTACAACCCGCCGTTCATCTGCATGCGTCGGACCGCCACGCAGGACGTCACCGCGCCCGAGCTGGGCAATGCACCGATCAAGAAGGGCGACAAAATCATCATGTACTACCCCGGCGCCAACCGTGATCCGGAGGTGTTCGAAGACCCTGAGACCTTCGACGTGCACCGCGCCGAGCGGCAGGATCTCAGCCGTGACATTCGCTCCTTCGGCATCGGCTATCACAACTGCTTCGGTATGAATCTCGCCAAGATGGAAATGCGCGTTATGCTGGAAGAAATTCTCGCGCGGATCGATAACCCGCAGTTTGCCGGCGAAGTGACCTACATGAAGTCCAATTTCGTGCAGGGCATCAAGTCCATGCCGATCACCTTCGAGAAACGCGCGAGATAAGCCCGGTCGAGTCGCTTCTCCGGGAGGTGTCACTACCGGAGCAGCCGCATTCGCATCGAATCTCACCGGCATTGGGCGGGCGGGCCGCTGCCTTCATTTCGGGGTCACGCTGGCATATACTGGCCCACTACTTCCTCGAGACGGGGATTGTGTGTCCTCGACCTACCCCATAGTCGCACTCTGGTGTGTGCCGCGCTCAGTTTCCACCGCATTTGAGCGGATGATTGCCGCCCGGGGCGACTTTACAGTCGTCACGGAGCCGTTTTCGGATTCGTACTATTTTGCACCGGGCAGGGTCTCCTCGCGCTACGAGAACGATCCGGATGCCGATTACAGGGACTTTGCCAGCGCGCTTGCGGCGGTACACGCCGCTGCCGAAAGCGGGCCGGTGTTCTTCAAGGACATGGCCTACCATGTGCGACGGGATATCAGCCCCTCATTCCTCTCTCCGTTCCGGAATGTCGTCCTGGTGAGAGATCCCCGCCTTTCACTGGTATCACTCTATAAAAAGATGCCGGATTTTACGCTTGAGGAAACGGGCTTCGAGGCCCTGGCGGAACTTGTAGCGATGCTCGATGCCTCGGGGGAGGCCCCCTTCGTCATGGATGGCGAGGTGTTGCGCGCCGATCCGGAGGGGGTCTGCAGGAAGCTGTTTGACGCGATCGATATTCCGTTTGATCCCGACGCACTGACGTGGGAGCGCGGCGAGGAAGAGCACTGGAATCGCTGGCAGAGCTGGTTCGTCGAGGCCGCCCAGAGCACGCAGTTCCGCGAGCCCGAACAGTCGTTTGACGAGGACACCCTGGGCATTCCCCATGTCAGGGACGCGCTCGAATACTGTGACGGATACTACCAGGCACTCAAATCCAGGGTGGTGATCTAGTATGCCCTCGAGCCAATGATCGAGCTGGACCGGGTCAGCAAACGGTATGACGGGGTTGGCGTCCCGGCTGTGGACAGTGTTTCCCTGGCAGTTGAGCGGGGCGAACTCGTCGGATTGATAGGCGAATCCGGCTGCGGAAAGACCACCACGCTGAAAATGATCAATCGCCTCGAAGACCCCACCAGCGGCGCGATATACGTCAACGGTGAGGATGTCCAGGCGCACGATCCCGTACAACTGCGCCGGGGTATCGGTTACGTCTTCCAGGGGGTGGGCCTGTTTCCGCATTGCTCGGTGCAGAAGAACGTGTCGGCTGTGCCCGAGCTGTTGGGCTGGGAGTCGTCACGCATCCTGGAGCGCGTGGACGAGGTGCTTTCCATGGTCGGGCTCCCCCCGGAAGACTACCGGGATCGACGGCCTGGCGAGCTTTCGGGAGGGCAGCAACAGCGCGTGGGTGTCGCCCGGGCCCTGGCTGCGAAACCCGAAGTAATCCTGATGGACGAACCCTTCGGTGCGCTGGACCCGATCACCCGGGCAGAGTTGCAGGACGAGTATACCCGGATCCATCGCAGCCTGAACCTGACGGCGATCATGGTCACCCATGATATGTCCGAGGCCCTGTTGATGGCCGACCGAATCGCGGTGATGAAGGACGGCAATATCCTGCAATTCGACACGCCCCGGGCTCTATTGAACCAGCCGGAGCACGAATTCGTTCGGCAAATGGTCGAGCTGCCGAAACAGCGGGCGGACAGTATCGAGGACCTCATGGACGAGCGCTCACAATGAGCGACAACCTGTACGAGCAGTTGATCCTCATGCCGGAGTATTTCCGGGGACACCTGTTGCTTACCGTCGCCGCGATGCTCGCCAGTACCGGTATCAGCCTCCCATTGGGGATCTGGGCGTCGCAGTCACCGGGCGTGAAGCGCCCGCTGCTCGCTACCGTGAGCATCATGCAGACGATTCCCAGCCTCGCGATCCTCGCGATAATGGTGGCGCTCCTGGGGGGGCAGATCGGCTTCCTCCCGGCCTTTCTTGCCCTGACGATGTACAGCATGCTGCCGATAGTACGAAACACGGTGGCCGGCCTGGATTCCGTATCGCACGATGTGGTCGAGGCCGCCCGTGGCATTGGCATGACGCCCAGGCAGATCCTGGCGAAGATAAGAATTCCCCTCGCCCTGCCGATCATTATCGCCGGTATAAGAACGGCCACGGTGTGGACCGTGGGGCTTGCGACGCTGTCGACGCTGGTTGGAGCGACGAGCTTCGGCAACTACATCTTCACCGGTATCCAGACGCGCAACCTGACGGCGATTACCGTGGGCAGCCTCGCCGCGGCCCTGATGGCGGTGGTGCTGGATGCTGTCATCGGCGGGGTCCAGTGGCTGGTGGAAAGGAAGGAGTCATCCGCAGCCCCTCGCAGCGACAAGCTGATGAAAGGGGTGGTTGTCGGTGGCGTCACCGTGATACTGGCCGTTGTCATACTGGCGTTCCTGCCGAAGCCGAAGCCCGACTTCATCGTTGGGGCGAAAGCATTCACCGAGCAGTACATCGTGGCCGGCCTCCTGGCACGGACCCTGGAAAGTGCCGGCTACCGGGTAGAACAGCGGGCTGGCCTGGGGTCCGATATCGTATTCGAGGCGACTCGCAGTGGAAATATCGATCTCTACATGGAGTACTCCGGTACACTCTGGGCCAACCATATGGACCGGGAGGACAACCCGGGTCGGGACGAAGTGCTCCGGGAGACAATGGCCTACGTGGAAGGGGAGGGCATGGTCAGTGTCGGGGCTTCCGGCTTCCAGAATCTCTACGCGTTTGCCATGAGGCGCGATCGCGCCGCCGAACTCGGTGTGGAAACGATTGAAGACCTTGTGCCGATAGCATCACAGCTGGTCTGTGGCTCGGACATGGAGTTTTTCGGGCGGCCGGAATGGCTGCGTGTCCGGGATCTCTACGAAATTGACTTTGACAGGAAGCTGACATTCGACGCTGCGCTGATGTATGGCGCGGTTAATGACCGGCAGGTGGACCTGATCACGGCGTACACCACCGACGGCCGCGTCGCCGCCTATGACCTGGTGATTATCGAGGATCCGCGCAACGCGCTGCTTCCCTACGACGGTATATACATTGCATCAAGTGATGCGGCCGGGGACGCCGGTTTTAACCGCGCGATCGAGCCTGTTGTGGGAGCAATTCCCGACGCCGTCATGAGAGAGGCCAACAAGATTGTCGATGTCGACGGGCGTTCGATTTCTGAGGCAGTCGATTTTCTGGTGGACTACCTCGAGCAAGGCAGAGAGAGATAAAACCTGGCTGCTTGGGAGGGTTGCCCGGGGAGGGGTGTAAAAAAGGCTCCCGGCCCAGAGGCGAGCCGGGAGCAATGAACGCACCAGACGTTCAAAAAATGAGTCGAATTCCAGCTTCTATCGACTCGCCCGCTTCCGGTGCGTAATTGCGCAGGAACGATGTGCTGAGCCGTATCTCATCGTCACCTATGTTTTTCCACTTGAGAAATACCAGCACGTCTGTTTCACCGACGAATTGGAAACGGTAATCCGCTCCAATATCCCAGCGAGTGTAGCCGTCTGTTTCGGTCTCGAACTCCCCCGGATCGTCCTGGTCTGCTGCATTGAGCACATTTACCCAGGTGCTGAAGTTTTCGCCGCTCCAGCTCAACTGGCCGCCGATGCGCGCAGGTGGCAGTCGGGGTACGTCCCCACTGTCGTCAAACTCGCCTGAGATGACATCGCCTCGGACGCCGAGCGACAGGGCGCCGGGGCCGAGATCGACCAGGTGAAAGCTGCTCTCGACCTCGACACCGTAGAATTCCGTGTCCTCCTGCTCGTACAGATAGACTGGTGTCTCGTCGACTTCCTCCCCGCTATTGAGCAGGAAAATGTAGTCGTCGAAGCTGTTGTAGAACAACGCCACTTCCGCCCAGGAGCGCCCGGAGTGCCATTGCAGCGCCAGGTCCGCATTGAGGGATACCTCTTTGTCCAGGTCGGGATCGCCCACCTCGATAATTCCGACCGCGGCATGAGTCACCAGGTCTTCGGGGTCAGTTGCATCGGCGTTGGAGAATAGTTCTTCCGTCGAAGGTGCGCGCTCTGACCGCGACAGGGATAGGCCCGCCTGCCAGTTTTCGCTGAACTGCCAGAGTGCCGAGCCCGATACGCTGAAGCTGGTGAAATCCTCCTTGGACGCCAGGTCGGTGTCGGGATCACGCTCCACGTAGTCTACGCGCAGGCCGGCTTCGTAAACCCACTCTTCGTGATGGAAGTCCTCCAGCAGGAACAGACCTATGTCCGTGCTGTCGGTTTTTGGTACGTAGCCCTCCTCGCCGGCCGCCTCAAACTCGTCTGCCCGCGCCTGCAGGCCGATGACGCCCTCGGTCCCCACGAAGGCGTCGTGAACGAGCTCGACACGTGTTTCCCAGGTCTCGCGCGAGTAGCGCGTGCCAACCTCACTGCCCTCCAGCTCGTCGTGCTCGTAGTCGGTATAGGTCAGGAAGCCGCGCACCATCTCGATCCAGTCGGCGGGATTCTGCAGGTGCAGCATGGCATCGTAGCGGGTTTGCTCGATGTCGAGCCGGATGAATTCCTCTTCCTCCTCGTCGTGATCGTGCTCGTCATGTTCGTCGTCGTGTTCGTCGTGATGTTCCTCGTCTTCGTGATGCTCCTCGTCCTCGTGATCATCGTCGTGATGATCCTCGTCGTCGTGCCCATGCTCATCGTGGTGGCCGTGCTCATGGGCGCCGGGAGGAATGCCGTACTCGCTGTCGAGGTGGCTGACGGAAAAGCCCGCGTAGCTACCCTCGCCGAAGTGGAAGCTGAAACCGCCGGTGATTACATCGGTATCGCTGTCGGTGTTTGCTATGAAGCCGTCGGTATTCTCGACCTCTTCCTCCTCGTGCTCCTCCTCGTCGTGGCCCCCCAGAAGTTCTTCCTGCTCCTCCAGTGCCTTTTCATCGATCGCCAGACCGGGTATATCCAGGTCATCGGTTTCCCTGGTGGTGCCGTCGAGGTGGAACGCGAAGGCGCCGTTGCCTCCGTCCAGGCGGAATACTCCACTGTCCATGTCAGAGGCGTCGTCGTAGCGGTACTCGACCGCGCCCTCGATACCGTCCACGGGTTGGCGCGGAATCCGGTTATCGATCACGTTGACCACGCCGCCGATAGCGCCGCCACCGTAGAGCAGGGTGGAGGGTCCCCTGAGCACTTCGACGCTGTCGGCCAATAGTGCCTCCACCGTGACGGAGTGGTCCGGGCTGAAACTGGAAACATCGGCAGACAGCGTATTGTTCTGCAGGGTTATGGCCCTTGGGCCCTGCTGGCCGCGGATTACGGGCCGACCCACGGCGGGCCCGTAGGTGGAGTTGGCGATACCCGGCATGCTTCCCAGGGTCTCACCGATAGTGGTAGCGGCTTGTCTGCGAAGCTCCTCCCCGGTCAGGATGGTTACAGGCAGTGCCGTGTCGGCCTCCTGCCGGTGAATCGGTACCGAGACAAGTACATGTTCCATCGAGCGGTCTTCCGCCGATGCGGATGCGGACGCCGCAGCGACCGCGAGGCATAGCAAGCGTTTCATGGTGTTCTCCTGGGAAAGTCTGGAAAAGAAGCTTTAGTCAGGAGAGGTGTGGCGGGCCCCGGCTGTTGTAGGGGCGAGCGAAGGCACCACAGGTGTTGAGGGTCGCCTCGCTGAGGGTGGTCCGGCCGGGCCGGTACTGCGTTGTCGCGGAGTTACCGTTGGAGGGAATGGCGTTCCCAGTGGATGCCGAGCAGGCGTAGCAGGTGTGCTCATCGCAGTGGTCCGCATGCGCGTGCTCCATGACCGGCGTGACCAGTAACAGGAGGGCGAGGCAGGCAATGATCCGGAAAGCACCCCGTGGCTGGGGTGTCCCAGGTATGTGCCTGCTGCGCATCGTGGGCGTTGTCATGGATCTGCTCAGTCGGGTTGCCGGCCGCCCCCTCATGGGGCCGGTAGCGACACAGCCGCCTAAATTACCACTCCCCAGAGAATGATACAATATATCATTTCTGCGCCACGGTGCTGCCTGGCGCCACTGATCGACCGGCCGGCACTGGCAGAATGTGGACAGATTGGCGACAGGCGCGGACCGCCCTGAACTGTGAACCCGGCGAATGCGTAATTCCCTCGAAGATGCACACCGGTGCATTGCTGGAATTGGCGAGGTTTGCGCATGCGCTACGAAGCTCCAATCAATGATTTTCGTTTCCTGCTTTTCGACGTGTTTGGCGTTGACGGGCTGCAGGCGTTCGAAGCCTACGACGAGGTGTCTCCGGAGCTGATCGACACGATCCTGCAGGAGATGGGCAGATTCGCAGCCGACGTCATTCAGCCCACAAACTCGGTGGGTGACGCGCAGGGGTGCCAGTTCGATCCCGAGACCCATGAAGTAACGACACCGGACGGGTTCAAAGAGGCTTACCGCAGCTTCACCGAAGCGGGCTGGACCGCGCTGGACGCTCCCGTGGAGTTCGGCGGGCAGGGACTGCCCCATGTGCTGAAATTCATTATCGACGAGATGGTGTGCTCCACGAATATGGCCTTCGGTATGTACCCGGGGCTGACTCACGGTGCCATCAGCGCCCTGTATGCCCATGGATCAGACGAGTTGAAGCAGACCTACCTGGAAAAACTGGTCAGTGGCGAGTGGAGCGGCACCATGTGCCTGACGGAGCCGCATTGCGGAACCGACCTGGGACTCATCCGTACCCGCGCGGAGCCCGCAGAGGGTGGCGCCTACACCCTGCGAGGCAGCAAGATCTGGATCACCAGCGGTGAGCACGACCTGGCGGACAACATCGTGCACCTGGTGCTGGCAAAGCTCCCCGGCGCCCCCGATACGAGCAAGGGCATCTCCCTGTTCGTGGTACCAAAATTCGTGCCCGGCAGCGGCGAGCGCAACGGGGTGTATTGCGGTGGCCTGGAGCACAAGATGGGGATCAAGGGTTCCGCCACCTGCGTGATGAACTTTGAAGACGCCCGCGGCTGGCTCGTGGGAGAACCTAATGACGGTCTGCGCGCCATGTTCACCATGATGAACGAGGCTCGGCTCATGGTCGGTATGCAGGGGCTTGGCATTGCCGAGATGGCCTACCAGGAGAGCCTGGGCTTTGCGCGAGAGCGCCTGCAGGGCCGTGCCCTCGGCGGTGTTGAGAACCCTGAGGGTCCCGCGGACCCCATCCTGGTTCATCCCGACGTGCGTCGTATGCTCATGCGCCAGAAGGTGCTGAATGAGGGGATGCGGGCGCTGGCGGTATTTACGGGGCATCAGCTCGACATCTCGATGGCAGATCCCGACGAGGGCAGGCGGCAGACGGCCGACGACCTTGTGCAGCTGCTGACACCGGTGGTGAAGGCGTTCCTGACGGACGAGGGGTTCAACAACGCCAACCTGGGCCTGCAGGTCCTCGGGGGCTCGGGTTTTACCAGGGATTGGCCGCTCGAACAGCTGGTGCGCGATGCGCGCATTACCCGCATTTACGAAGGCACCAACGGCATTCAGGCTCTCGACCTCGTGGGGCGCAAGCTCCCCATGGCGGGAGGTCGCCTGGTCGCAGGGCTCTTCGACCTCATCGGCTCGTTTGTCGATGCATCGGGGAGCGCTCCTCACAGTGCCGAACTGCGTCGCGCACTGGACAGGTTGCAGGAGGCCACGGGGTGGATAGCCGCCAACGGTATGGAAGACCCGGAACAGGCGGCCGCGGCGGCGGCACCGTACCTGCGCCTGGTGGCGCTCACGGTAATCGCCTACCTGTGGTCAAGAATGGCCGCCGTTGCGGAGGACAAGCTGCAGACAGGCGATGGAAACCGCGCGTTACTGGAGAGTAAGCGGCACGGCGCCCGGTTTTTTTACGACAAGGTGTTGCCGGAAAGCGAGGCGCTGTTGCAGGACATCGTGAGCGGCAAGGGCAGCATGATGGAGCTGGAGGCGCAACACTGGGCGGCCTAGCGCCATTGATCCGAAATCGCGGTGGGCCCGTATATTTTGTTAGGCGGCGCGCAAGTGCTGCATGACTTCTTTGAGAGACGGAGGACAACATGAAATCGCCTGAAGGCAACCACGTGACCAACTTCACCGTGCCCGGCATGGAGAAATCCCCTGCGGATGCCATTATCGGTATTCTCCAGGAGCGCATGGTGGCCGCGATTGACCTGCAGCTGACACTGAAGCACATCCACTGGAACGTGGTGGGGCCCACCTTTATCAGCGTGCATGAGATGCTCGATCCCCAGGTGGACGCCGTGCGCGAGATGTCGGACACGCTCGCGGAGCGCATCGCTACCCTGGGAGGGGTGCCCGTGGGCACACCCGGTGCCCTGGTGGAGCGCAGGACCTGGAATGATTACTCACTGGGTAAGGCCAGTGTGACGGAGCACCTGGGCGCCCTCGATGTGGTCTACTCGGGCATCAACAGCGGTCATAGGGAGGCGATCAAGAAGCTCGGTGAACTGGATCCCGTCTCCGAGGACATCCTGATTGGCGACCTCGCACAGCTGGAGCAGTTCCAGTGGTTCGTGCGCGCCCACCTTGAGTCATCGGCCGGCGAACTGCCCACCGTGGGTGCGGAGACCGAACTCAAGGCTGCGAAAGCAGCCCGGGCCTGACCTACCTGATCCCTCTGGGCGCCCACCGGGCGCCCTTTTTTTTGGGGCACGACTTGCGCGATCTACACTAAACTGCACAGGGACAGAAAGCCCTGGCAGGGGCGGCGGCCCCGGGTGGGAAATTCATGCGCCGATTTGAGCACGGCGCTGCCGCAGAACCCAATCCCAAAATTGGCAGCGTAGTCCTGCTGGGCCGGTGGTTCCTCCTCACCCGTTTGCGGTGAGCAGGTGTTCGGCCTAGAATCGCTGAGAGACGCCTGATTGCAGGCATACCGTTGAATAATCACGCGAGGGCGACCGATGGCGCTCTTGTGACTCCGTATCGAATAATAAACTCCAGGGTGAACTAGCATGCCGCTGCAGATCGGGTCGTACCTCAAAACCTTGGCATCCCGGGCCTGCCTGTTATTGTGGGTTGCGTTGCTCGTCGCCTGCAGCGACGACAATGATAATCCAGTTATACCCGTCGATGAGAACTGGCCGGTCAATGGCTGGCAGTTTGCAACCCCCGAGTCCCAGGGGATGGATAGCGCCGCACTTGAGGGCGCCTACGACTACGCGTTCCGCTCGGAGAAGTTCACCCAGGGTGTGGTGGTGATCAAGAATGGTGTGCTCGTTTCAGAGCGCTATGCGGACGGGCGCGATGCCTCAAGCTTTGGTACCAGCTGGTCCGTCGCAAAAAGCTTTACCAGCGCCCTGATCGGCATCGCCGTCAGGGACGGATTGATCAGCGATATCAACGTCAGCATGGCAGAATTCATTCCCGAGTGGCAGGGGACTGCGAAAGCTGACATCACGTTGCGACATGTCCTGATGATGAGCTCCGGCCTTGAATGGAACGAGAGCTACAATCCCAGCGGTGGACTCTCGGATATCATCCAGATGATAGTGGCCACGATAGATCAGCTGGAGTATGTGATTAGCCGGCCAGTCCTGCACCCCCCTGGAACCGTGTTCAACTACTCCAGCGGTGAGACCCTGTTGATGTCGGCCGTCCTGGAGTCGGTGACCGGCATGTCGGTAAACGACTACGCGGAGCAGGAGCTTTTTGCACCACTCGGTATGTCACCCGCGGAGTGGTGGCAGGACGCTACGCAGCGGACGACCCTGTACTGTTGCCTGGATGCGCCGACGCGCCAGTTCGCCAAGTTCGGGCTGCTCTATGCCAGGGGAGGCCAATGGAATGGCGAGCAACTCATACCGGCCCAGTGGGTTACTGACTCGTCGACGCCGAACGATGTCCTGGCCGGCTACGGTTACCAGTGGTGGCTGAGTGAGGCGTTGGGACCGGAACACGCCTATTTTTCAGCGCGTGGTCACGACGGGCAGTACATCTATGTTTTCCCGCAGCATGATCTGGTCGTGGTTCGGAACGGATGGTACGACAAGTTTGACGGCGAGCCTGTTGCTGACCCGTACCTGTGGCCCCAGCTTCCTTCAGACGGCCTGGTGCCCATGCTGGGCAGTATCCCGCCGGACAGCTGGAGCGACGTGGAGTTCCTGACGCCGATTCTCGAGTCATTGCAGCCCTGAGGAGAGCATCGACAATTTGAAGGGCCAGAGGATGTGGACAGCGCCCGGCTCAAGTACTACCTTATCGATGTCGGGGCATTCCGTCTTTATCTAACTTGGATGTAAATAGATGTATAGGCCTTTCAGTGGTCGACAGGGGTTATGCGGTCTGCTCTTCCTGGCCACTGTTTCCGAAGCCCACCAGGAAGTTACCAACATCGAGGAGATCGTAGTCACCGGACGCCGGCAAGTACTGGCGGGCGAAGCGCGTACGGCTTCAGAAGGTGTGATCGGCCAGGTAGACCTCGAGATCCGTCCCCTGCTTCGGCCCGGCGATGTTCTGGAGGCCGTACCCGGGCTGATCGTCACCCAGCACAGCGGTTCCGGGAAATCCAACCAGATGTTCCTCAGGGGGTTCAACCTCGATCACGGCACTGACTTCGCCACCTGGCTGGACGGGATGCCGGTGAACATGCGCACCCACGGCCACGGCCAGGGATATACCGATATCAACTTCCTGATTCCGGAAACCATCGAGCGAATGTCCTACGTGAAGGGCCCTTATCATGCGGAGTTGGGCGATTTCTCCTCGGCCGGGGGTGTGCACATCGATACGTTTGATCGTTTCCCGAGCAATCGGCTGTCGGGGGGCGTAGGCGGGGATGGCTATGGTCGCCTGCTGGCCATGGGGAGCGTCGACCTGGGAAACAATTTTCTCTCCGGCGCTTTGGAGGGGCAGGTGTACGACGGTCCTTGGACGGATATCAAGGAAGATGTGGAGAAGCTGAACAGCTTGCTCAAGATCGGCGGTGGTGGTGATGTTCACAGCTGGTCTGCTACTGCCATGTATTACGATAACGACTGGAACTCCGCGGACCAGATCCCGAAGCGCGCCGTTTCCAGTGGCCTTATCGATGAATTCGGCTCTATTGATCCAACGCTGGGTGGGGGTACCCGGCGGGCCAGTGTTTCGGGTCAGTACTCTCATCAGCATGACAGCCACCGCTCCGAGTGGCGGGGTTACGTCATCGACAGTGAGCTGGACCTCTGGTCGAATTTTACCTACCTGCTCGACGACCCTGTAGACGGCGACCAGTTCCGGCAACGAGACGACCGCACTGTTTACGGCGGAAGCTATAACCGGTTCTGGGTGAATGGTCTCGATGCCCATTTTCACCACAGGTTCGGCGCCGAGCTGCGCTATGACGATATCGATACAGTCGGGCTCTATCGCACCCGTGAGCGCCGTCGTATAGATACCGTACGGGAGGATGCCGTTGAGCAGTCCAGTGTGGGACTTTTCTATGAGCTGGCCTGGCGTTTTGCAACGGACTGGCGGGCAGTTCTCGGAATCCGCGGTGACTACTACCGATTTGATGTGGACGCCGGCGAGTCCGCGAACGGCGGGGATGAATCCGAGTCGATTGTAAGCCCGAAAGCCAGCCTGATCTACGCTTTCTCCGACTCCAGTGAAGCCTACTTGAGCGGTGGCTACGGGTTCCATTCCAACGACGCGCGCGGGGTGACGGCATCAATTGACCCGGTCACCGGCGAGCCGGTGACATCTGCTGACCCGCTGGTCGAGTCGAAGGGGGCCGAGCTGGGATTCAAGGCAGTCTGGCTGGATCGCTGGAATGCCTCACTTGCCTTGTGGTACCTGGAACTGGATTCCGAACTGCTGTTCGTTGGGGATGCGGGTACGACCGAGGCGAGTCGCCCGAGTGAACGCTGGGGCATCGAGTTCAACAACTTCGTCGCCCTGGACGAAACCTGGTCACTCGAGGCCGACCTTGCCTGGACCGATGCGAAATTCAGCGACAGTTCACCCGAGGGCGACGACATACCGGCTGCCCTGGAGTACGTGGCAACCGGGGCCATTTCAGCGCGCTACCCCGGTGGCGTCTTCGGGTCCTTCAGGGTGCGGTATTTTGCTGAGGCGCCCCTGATCGAAGACGGCAGTGTGGAGTCCGATGGGTCAACCATGGCCAACCTGGCCCTCGGATGGGCCAATGAACAGTGGCGCCTGCAACTGGACGTATTGAACCTGTTCGACTCCGACGATCATGACATCGACTATTTTTACGCCTCGCGCCTTCCGGGTGAGCCGGCCGAGGGCGTGGAAGATATTCACTACCATGTTTTTGAGCCGCGGCAGTTTCGGGTTTACCTGACGCGGACTTTCTAGAACTTGAGACCAAAGGGTTTTGAAGTCAGGGAGCCCTGTCCAAGATCTCCGGCAGGACCCCTGCCAGAAGATCAGTGATGCCTTTTTCAACCGGTTTAGCCGAGCCTGCTCTTCAGTGCCCTGACTTTGGAGCGAGCCACCGGAATCGCCGTTTTCAAACCCTCAAGCACAAGTTCGCTGCGGCGCCCCGTCGTTGTAACACGAAGTACATGCGACAGGTTCACCAGGTAGCTGCGATGTACTCGTAGAAAAGAGTCCTGGGAAAGCCTGCGAGTGAAATCATCCAGGGTCGTGTCAGACAACAGTGTTTCCAGGTCGTGAACGGCTGCGCCCTGTTCTGACAGGTGTATGCGCCTATAGCGCCCCAGCCCCTCTATAAAAGATATGTGGTCGGCATCGACAACTCTGCTGGTTCCGCTGTCGGTTAACACCAGCGAGTTACGGGATTCAGCGTTCGATAATCCGTCGAGTGTCAATACCTCCTGTCGTAAAATCTTCTCCAGGCATCTTTCGACCGTTGAGGGCCTTGCTGGCTTGAGGAGGTAGTCGATGGCGTGTGTCTCAAACGCTCTCAGGGCGTGTTGGTGGTGCGCTGTTACAAAGACCAGCTGGTAGTTGAGGGTGTTTGTCGATTCCGCGACACCAAAGCCGTCCACACCCGGCATATCGATGTCCAGGAAGACGATGTCCGGTGCCGCGTCCTTGATCGCTTCGACCGCCGCTGTCCCGTCACCAATCTCGGCGATCACCTCCAGCCCGTCGATGGTGGTGATCACGTCGCGCAGCTGAGCCCGGGCGGCGGGTTCGTCATCCACGATCATTACACGCTTTGGGACTTTGCCCATCCTCTAACTGCCCTTGTTAACCTGGGACAGCGGTATTGTGATCGAAATCTGTGTGCCGCCCTGGTCGGAATTAATCCGCATCTGCGCAGCCTTTTGATAGTGTAGTTCCAGGGTTTCGCGAACGATGCGCAGGCCGCCACTTGGAGCAACCTTGCTCGCCATTTTCTCTCTGCCACTGTCCTTCACACAGATGAAGAGTGAGGTGTCCGAGGCCGTTGCCTCCAGGCGCAACGAGGTCATTTCGGCCGAGTGCGAAACCACGTGCTTGACCACGTTTTCAACGATAGGCTGAAGCAGCAACGACGGAACCTGTGCGTGGCGAACATTGTCCTCGACCAATATCTCAAATTTCAGCCGTTCCGGGAATCGCTTCTGCTGCAACACGAGGTACAGGCGGGCAAGCCGAACTTCTTCTTGAAGACTGATGAATTCACGCTCCGCCGCCTGCATGCTTTCCCTGAGCAAATCGGACAGGTCGAAGATAATCTCCCTGGCGTTTTCCGGGTTTCGACTGATCTCGGAGGCCAGTAGATTCAGGGTATTGAAGAGAAAGTGTGGATTGCTCTGCGAGCGGAGTAAATTCACCTGGGCCTGGCGCAGGTAGAGCTGTGCTGCCAGGTATTGCTCGCGCTGAATCATCAGCGTCTTGACCACAACGTACAGGGTGACCTGGAAGGCCATGAATACCACGGGCAGGGTCGAGACAGTCGGTGGCCCGTCGAGTGGGCTATCGGGCAGGGCGGGCAGGACGAACAGGTTCACCAGCAGTACGACCAATGCATGTAGCGCCAGTTGAGGCCAGAATTTCTCCTCCGGAAAGTGGCCAGGGAAGCCGTGCTGTAGCAGCTGAATGAGCAAGTAGGCGATGGCAAAACAGGAATAAAACCGGACAGACATCGCCCTGAGAAGACCGCCGTCGAAATTGCCCAGTTCAAGAGCCACGAGGGATGTGAACAGGACGTTGAAGGTCGGCCAAACCACCAGGAAAAAGCCGGCCAGAAACCAGGCTCGCCTCCTTGGTGGCAGATAGGAATCGAGAACCGTCAGCGTACTGTTCGATTCCATATCCTTGCCCGCCCGGAACGTGTATGCATAGCTAGACGATACCTTTCTTCGAATCGGCTGATCGGACCCCG